>Ga0256828_1000997_pt1 | contig 18275 bp, 16 predicted proteins | sample CV88metaG_FD_185993 | JGI IMG/M metagenome (GOLD analysis project Ga0256828, IMG submission 185993) | Hydrothermal vent microbial communities from East Pacific Rise, Pacific Ocean - CV88 | ecosystem: Environmental > Aquatic > Marine > Hydrothermal vents | place: Pacific Ocean: East Pacific Rise...
TCCATACCCAAAGAGTAAACAGTCTGGTCATCCCAACCAAAAGAGCTATATCCATCTGCTGATGACCATTTTACCTGTTTAATATCCAAAGATGCTCTAATTTTATTGGTTTTATACCCTATTCCAATACCATATTCAGCAGGTTGATTAAGTTTTAAATCATCATAAACACCATCCATATTGAAATCAAAAACATCCTCATACTCAGTAGCAATCTCTGTTTGATAATATGCACCCACTGAGATATTTGGAGTGATAGTATACGCCGTACCAAGCTGTGCACCAAAACCAAAATCATCACTCATACCACCACCACGCTGTTTATATGTACTCATATCTTGTGGGTTTGTTGGCATAACTGCTGACATATCTAACGCACCATATGCCAAAGTCAAACCAGCACCTATTCTAAGATTCTCTTTTTTATAAGCAAGAGATGGCACAAAACGCATATATTGGAAATTGGTTCTCATATCGGCTAGACCTTTATTCTCTTGAGGTGTTGCACCATTCTCATTTCTATAGTCTGCACCCATACCAGATACACCAAACATACCTATACCATAAGCTAAAGTATCACTAATTCTACCTGCATGAGATACGGCAGGAATAAGAGATGTATCTGCTTTACTAGTTGCCTCTTGACCATTTGCGTTACCATTTTTAGCCTTTACCTCTGGTAAAAAAAGAGTTGCACCAAACATCGCTTGTGAACCTTTTATATCTGCTAACCATGATGGGTTTTTAAAGACAGAATCTGTACCCATAGCCATAGCTATACCTGTTCCACCCATTGCTCTTGATTCTGCACCTAATGAGATAAGGTTATCTCCATTTGTTGCTAATAGCAGTGTTGATGCCAAAGTTGATATGATAATAATTCTTTTCATATATTTACTCCTCCGTAATTAATTGATTTCTATTATATCTTATAATTAAAAATTATTCAATAGTAAAAGGAAAGTTTTACGAAAAAAATATATTTTATTTATATATAGTTCTAATTTTTATAACTTTTTCTGATAAGAAATATCTTATATAACCATATAAGATAGGGAGAGAAGTGAGACAAACATTAAATTTATCTCAAATAATATAACTACCACTGACGGATAATTAAATGACAGGTAACACAACGATTAAGCGTTTTTTGGAAACCCTCTAAAACTTTCTCCTTTTTTCCCACATCAAAATCTTTCATTATCTCACCAGCAAGTATCTTAATTGCACCCATTTCAGCTTTTGCATACTTTTGAGCATCAAATTTCAAATCTTTGTTATTCTCTATCTTAAAATCCTGAATATCCTCAATATTAATCTTAAGCTTAGTAATACCATCTTTTACCAATGAGGTATTATTGTATAGAAAGCCTTTTTGAATAGTTGCCATTGCTGTCTCCAAATTCTGCATAGTTTGAGCTTGATGCAGATTATCCAACTTTTTATTTTCTCCCGATGCGAACGCTACTGAAGTCAACAGTACAGATGCAAGTATTAGTCTCTTCATCTATTTTTCCTTTAAATTAATTTTCATTAATTATATATAAAAATAAAACAAATCTAACTTAATAACTATTACTTATTTTATAATACTATTTTATCATCTCATCATGTATACTTTTGTCACTTTATAACTCATATAACACTTATATTATAACAAATATTTATAGAAATAGGGTATAATAGTCAAAAAAAATTAGGAAAAATCATGATTAAAATATGCAGTAAGATTATTTTGGCTTCGCTTGTACTTGCACCTTATCTATATGGGGATGCTCCAAAGGTAAAAAAAGATACTAAACCAGCATTTGAAACTGTATGGGAAAAGATATATGGTGGAGAGGATGATGATATTGCTCGTGGTATTGTTATGCTTGAAAATGGTGACTCTGCCATTATTGGTGAGTGTAAATCTTATGGTGCTTCACGAAATGATATCTGTCTTATTAGAGTAGATAAAAATGGTAAAATGAAATGGCGTAAGATGATTCAAGGGAAAAAGCAGGATAGAGGAGTAGCTATTACTCGTGCAAAGGATGGAAATCTTCTAATTTTAGGTTCAGGAAAATCATTTAATGAAAATTCAGATAGAGACCTATATGTTGCAAAAGTCTCATTGGATGGTAAAACTATATGGAAAAGAACAGTTGGTGGAGATAGAGATGAGTATGCAGGAGGAATTGCAGGAACAGATGATGGAGGAGCAATGGTTGTAGGTGACAGTGAATCTTTTTCAAAAAAAGGGTACAAAGATATCTATATTGTTCGTTTTGATAAAAATGGGAAAATAGTAACAGAAAAACATATTGGAGGGAAAAAATCCGAAGAGGCAAAAGCACTTACTCGTACTGCTGATGGTAACTTTATGATGGTTGGTTCTCGTGAAGTTTCACGTGCTGGAAATCCAGATTTCTTTTTGATGAAAATAAACCAAAATGGAGATAAAATTTGGGCGAGAACATTGGGTGAAAGTTATCCTGATGTACTAAATGCTGTCGCCCCTACTCCAGATGGAGGAGTTGTTGCTACAGGTTCTACTCGCTCTTTTGGTTCAGACCAAACCGATTTATCAGTAATGTACTTTAATAAAAAAGGAAAACTTATTTGGCACAAAATTTATGGATTTGCATATTATGATGAAGGAAATGCAATTACCATGACCAAAAATGGTGGCTTTATGGTAGCAGGAACTACAAACTCAATGGGAAAAGGCGATTATGATACTTATGTAATTGCGTTAGATAAAAAAGGCTCACTTATCTGGTCAAAACTATATGGAGATAAAAATAGGGATATTGCTCATGCAATTACAAGAACTAGTGATGGTAATATCATGATTGTAGGAGAGAGTGATAGTTACACTAGAAGTAAAAACTTCTATATGATAAAGTTAAAGTAATAAAGAGGTTAAAAAATAACCCCTTTTACTACTATCTAAAGACTCTTTTTGAGTCTTTTACCATTGCATCAGGAATAGTTGCAATCTTCATAAACTCTGACATTGTTAATCTTGGGTACATAATAGATATATAATATTTTGGGTCTAATATGGTAGCTTTAGCATCCTCAATTAAGACCAAAAGAGGTAACATAGCCGCATTTTTTGAACCTATCTTTTTTAGAAAACTATTGGTTCTCTTATTTAAATGTACTCCTACTATAACTGAACCATTGTTTAGCTTCTGTTCAAAATATACTCTTTTATTCTCTTTAATCTTATCTAAAAGGTTATCACCAGAGGCAACAACTATACTATCTTTATAATATGGTAAACCACTCATAAACTGATATTTTGGAAGTAGTTGAAACTTTAACTGGTCACCTGAATTTTTTAAGTTATCAAATTTAGATGTTAACGCTATTAAGATTTTTTTAGCACTATCTTTATCAAAATCATCTTGTAAAAAACCTTTTAAAAGATATAGTGGATTGGTAATACTAATCTGTTTCTTTTTTTGGTTAACAAGAACACGAAGTGTAGAAGCAAAACCTCTATTTGGTTTACTAGCCATTGCAATCAACTCTTTATTTGTAAAAACAATACTAACTAGTTTACCCTTTTTGTCAAGTTTAGCAGATGTCAAAATAGTAAATCCTGCATCTTTTAATCTCTTCTCTACATCTGTAACCTCTAATATCTCTCCTCTTAGATAGGCTGATATCTTTCCTGCATTCACTTCTCCCACTTGAACCTCTTTGGTAACAGCTTTTGCTACAATATCTTTTTTACCAAATTTAGGTCCTGTATATTCAGGAGGAACACGCTTAGAAAATTTTATTGTACGGTCATTACTATTTGAAGTGCTACCATTAACACTAATAACTTTTGGAACTTGAGGTATTGTAGGAATAGCTATAGGTACATCTAAAGATTTAGATTTAGAAATCTCTAATGCTACAGGTGGTCTAGGAACTATAGGTTTTGGTATTACAGCGACTTCTGGTATAGCTGGTGTTCTAAGTTCAACTTTTACAGCTTCACTCTTTTTTATATCTTCTTTTTGAAGTTCCACTTTTTTAACATCTGTATCCTTTACAACTACAACCTCTTTGTTAACTATAATAGGCTCTTGTTTAGCCTCTGCCTCTTTTTTTTCTACTTTTACAAGTTTACTCTCATTCTCCTGAATCTGACTATTAGCTATCTCTTTCATCTCTTTGTACATCTCATCTAAAGTAGCATTTGCCATCAAAGAGGTTATGCTTAATGAGATTAAAGAGTTTATAAACAACATTTTTTTCATTGTAATACCTTTGTGTTTTAGAATTAATTTTAACACCAAATAAGTGATATATGACTTAAGGGAAATCTATTTAGAAGTGGAAAGCCACTAATAGTTACTTAGTAGCTTTGAAATTTATAGAAAATAAAAATTACTTTTTATCTTTTGTTACATCATTTGCATCATCAGAGACTGTTTTTGCAGTATCTTTTGTATCATTTGATATACTTTTTGTAGTATCGGTTACATCATTAGAGATGGTCTTTGCTGAACTATTCATATCATTTGATATGCTTTTTGTAGTGTCAGACACATTATCAGAAACTGTTTTCACTGAAGATTTTGTATCCTCTGAAACTGACTTAGTTACATCAGTTGTATCATTAGAGATAGTTTTTGTTGTAGACTTAGCATCCTCTGAAATTGTCACTGTAGAATCTTTTACATCTTTTGAAATTGTTGTTGTTGTCTCTTTAATATCACTAGTTGTATTTTTAACAGACTCTTTAGTTTTATCAGCTAACTCTACAGTAGAATCTTTGGCATTGGCTGTAGTATTTACCTCCATATCCTTAACATCATCAGAAACTTTTACAGAGACATCTTTTGTATCTGCACTCACATTACTAACAGTTCTTTCTGTACTTTTAGAGGTCTCAACAGCTCCATCTTTCATTGCTGTAACGCTATCTTTCATATCCTTACTCATGCTTGTAGCAGCATCTTTCATATCTTTGAACATATCACCAAAGCTAAAATCTGCTGATGCTGTTGTAATCAATGTAGCTGTCATGGCACTCATAATTAGGGTTTTATTCATTTTCATCCTTTAATAGTTTAGATAAATGAATCATAACATTAAGTATCAATTAAACTACTTAATATCTATAAGTAATTCAAATAATTAATTCAATTAATCCATATTTAAAAAAATATATTGAATATAGATTTTGCTTTTTTAGAAAACTCATTAACCTCATCATCTACATCTCTTATCTGTTTATGAAATTGATGCTTTATTAGTTTGGAAAAATCAATAGTAAGTCTAGGATGTAAAGTTGTACCTTTAACTTTTCCAGATAACTCTTGACCCTCCATTTTAAAATCAAAATAGGAGTCTATTTTCTTAGTTTTAGAATAAAATAGTAAATTTTTAAAATAGATATGCTCTTTACCACTATCTATCTTAAAATCTCCAGAGAGTAGAGAGTCATAGTAGTGTCCCACAAAACTACTTTTATCATAGATATATTTGGTCATATCAATATTTGTAGCGACAAAAATCATATAAGTAACTCTATTTTCAATAAGATGTACATTTTTCAACCGATTATCAAAAGTTACTAATTTACTCTTAATATCATATCTTATAGTGCCAAATAGATTAGCTCTCATTCTCACAGGATAAGAGAATTTTTTTAATATATTCTCCAAAGATACTTTTTCCAAGACAAAAAGAATCTCTTTTTTATATATATTATAGTTAAAATAAAGCTTACCTCCAAATTCAGATGTAACACCCTTTACTCTAAAACCATCACTATAAACAACTTCCCCGATAATATCCATATTATTTTGATTAACTTTCATATCTATACCAATCTTAGGATAATCACCAAACTTAATATCATTAATTGTAATTTTATTTTTACTTTTTGATGAAAGATAATTGCTTAAATAACCATTTAAATAATTATTACCATTAGAGGTGTTAAAAAGATAATATATTATACAAAATAGTATAGCTAACAGTAGAAAAAGATATTTAAAAAATTTTTTCATCAGAGCTGTCGATTAGTATTTTAGAGTTAGAGACAAAGCCATAATATAGACTTTGTCGAAGAGATTAGAAGAATAGTAGATAATAAGATAATTTACTTTTTATCTGTTGCATCATTAGCATCATCAGAAACTGTTTTTGCTGTATCTGTTGCATCATTTGAAACTGTTTTTGTTGCGTCTGTTGCATCATTAGATACTGTTTTTACAGAATCTTTTGTATCTTCGGAAACTGTTATAACAGAATCTTTTGAATCTTTTGAAACTGTTTTGGTTGCATCTGTTGCATCATCAGAAACTGTTTTAACAGAGTCTCTTGAATCATTAGAAACAGTTTTAGTTGTATCAGCTACATCTTTAGATACAGCAGTAGCAGAATCTTTCATATCTTTTGAAGCAATAGTAGAAGAGTCTTTTAAATCTTTTGTTGTACTTTTGATAGAGTCAGATGTATCTTCAGCCAACTCAACTGCTGAATCTCTTGTATCTTTAGAAGTTGAAACTTCTGCTGTTTTAAGGTCATCTGAAACTTTAACTGTTGAATCTTTTGCATCAGCACTTACATTAGTTACTGTTCTTTCAGCACTTTTAGAAGTCTCAACTGCTCCATCTTTCATAGCAGTTACAGAATCTTTTGCATCTTTACTCATACTTGTTGCTGCATCTTTCATATCTTTAAACATATCTCCAAAACTGAAGTCTGCTGAAGCTGTCGTTATACATGCTGCTGTAATGGCACTTGCGATTATAATTTTTTTCATACTTATTCCTTTATGTTGTTTGATAATCAAATCTTAGCAATTTATATTTAAATTAATACTTAAATAAGATAAATTTGAATTATAAATTTAAATTGTGTTAATCAATATTACTTGATGATTAAAGATAATTTGATATAATAAAAAAAATATATTAAAAGACAAGGAACAAAATATGAAAAAACTTCTACTAATACCAATGATTGCTATTACCTGTGGTTTCTCTGATGGATATAAACAAGCTGATAGAATTCTTGATATGCAAAAAATGGCTCAATCAATGCAAGATATCCAAATGGGATTTTTCTACAATAACATTGATATAATAAAGGATGGAGTAAAGGTTTTATCGACTACAATTGATAAAATTCGTCCTATTGATTCAGAGGTAAATAGTAAAGATATCTATGAACAGTGGCTAAATAATGACCTTAAAATGACTCGTAAAATACAGAAAAAAATCAAAAACAAAGCAAAAGATTTAGAGGATAGATTTTCAGCAGGTGACCCAACACAAGCACTACAAGCTTATACTAAAATCACTCAACAATGTCTAAAATGCCATGTAAACTTACGTAAATGGTAAGTGGATTGTTGAATTAAAATGAAAAAGCTATTAATTGTAACTTTTTTACTCATAGGAGTAGTAAATGCTGGAGAGATTGTATTAACAGGTACTGTAATATCTGATGGTCAAAAGATGATTGGTAGCCGATATATGGGTTATATAAAAAAAGTATTTGTTAAAATTGGAGATAAAGTTAAGAGAGAAGATAACCTCTATGAGATGGAGTCTGCTGAGTTTGATATTATGAAATCTCAAGCTGACCTTATGCTTGAACAGTCGAAAATCATGGTGGAGTTTTGGAAAACGAAACTAAAAAATATTAACAAAAAGAAAAATAGGCTCAAACAGAGTAAAGCCTTCTCTATGCCTGATTATGACGATATGGAGGCACAAAGTGAAAATATCACTTCTATGTTAACAGCTGCACAGATTATGGTAAAACAGGCATCTATTAAAGCTAAACAGATGGCAACTGTATATAACTACTTAAAGATGAAAGCACCATCTGATGGTGTTGTTGTTAGACGAAATATCAAAGTTGGAGATATGGTTATGCCCGGAATGTTAACTATTATGTTAGTAGATACAGAAAACTTAGAAATTTCAGTATCTGTTTCAGAAAGTATCATATCTAGGGTAAAAGTGGGGATGAAAATTCCTGTAGAGATACCATCTATCAACTACAAAACTATTGGTAGCATCAAAGCAATTGTTCCTGATGCTAATCCAATGACACACAAAATAGGAATGAGAATTAGTTTTGAGAGAGGAAATAATAATATTTTCCCTGGAATGTATGCCAAAATTAAATTGAAATAGAACCATTCTTAAGCTATAATCCCTCAAAATTTGAAGGGATTTAGTTACCATGCACCTCTTACAAAATTACCTAGAAACTCATGACGAACAAGAGATACACTTTTCTGAAATAGCTACTATTTTAAAACAGTATGATGAGGAGAAGTTCTCACAAGCTATTAAACTAATTCCAAGAAATCTTCTTGGTGATATTGCCCTTGAACTCCCTGATAGATATTTTGATGATATGGTTGAGTCTACAGCCATACATGATTTAGCTGTTGCTGTAAAAGAGCTAGAGAGTGATGACCAAGTTGATTTTATGCAAGATTTACATGAATTTGATGAGCATAAAGCATCTGAAGTTTTTAAAAAACTTGACCATGATGACCAAAAAGAGATTATCCTGCTTCAATCTTATGATGAGGATGAGGCTGGTTCTTATATGCAAACAGAGGTTTTTACAGCAAGTGAAATAGAGATAGTACATGATGTTATAGATAAATTTTCAAAACTAAAGAGGTCAAATGAGATAGAGAATGTTCATAATCTTTTTATTACAACTAATGAAAATATATTACTATATAGCATAGATTTAGATGATTTACTTACATTTAATTTTGAACAAACTTTTAAAGAAAATATAAAAGATTCAGACTATAGCTATGAACCAATCACAGCATTTGATACAGATGATATTAAAGATGTAGTGAGTGCATTCCAAGAGTATGACCTATTTGTTATGCCAATAATAACTAAAGATGGTAAATTAATAGGTAGAATAACCTCTGATGATATTGTAGATATTATAAATGAACACGCTACAGAGCAGATGTATAATCTAGCAGGATTAAATGATGAAGCTGAAGAGGATGAAGAGATAATAAAAGCAGGTAAAAAACGTGCCTCTTGGTTGGGGATTAACCTGCTTACAGCTATCGCAGCATCTCTAATCATTAGCCTTTTTGCCGAGACATTAGAGAGTATAGTTGCACTAGCAGTTCTCATGCCTATTGTAGCCTCAATGGGTGGAAACGCAGGTACACAAACATTAACAGTTGTAGTGAGACAACTAGCTCTTGGAGATATATCTTCTGATGATGCAACAAGAATTATTAAAAAAGAGGTTAGCATTTCATTATTAAATGGTCTCTTATTTGCTATAATTATAGGAGTAATCGCTTCGTTTTGGTTCAATATTAAGAACTTAGGTATTGTCATTGCTCTATCTATGATTATTAATCTTTTCATGGCAGGGTTCTTTGGTGCTACCATTCCTCTCTTTTTAAAAAAACTAAATATTGACCCTGCTATTGGAAGTACAGTAATACTAACAACCGTTACAGATATGGTTGGATTCTTTAGCTTCTTGGGTCTAGCGACACTAATTTTATTATAAAGGTTTATCAACTTTAATGGGTTATCTAGTTCTATTTTTCCTCCTTTCCGTTGGAATTTCATTTTTATGTTCTATTCTTGAATCTGTACTATTCTCAGTACAGATGTCTTACGTCTCTGTGTTAGAAAAAGAGTCTCCTAGTAGAGGTCTTCTTCTTCGTTCTCACAAAGAGAATATCAATGAATCAATCGCTTCTATTTTAATTTTAAATACCATAGCCAACACTCTAGGAGCTGCTATTGTAGGAGCTCAAGCTTCAAAACTTTGGGGTGATGGTGCAATGGTCTATGTCTCAATTTTTTTAACATTTGCTATTCTATTTTTCTCTGAAATTATTCCTAAAACAATTGGAGCAATATACTGGAAATCCTTAGCTCCAACAGCTGCAGGATTAATTCAGTTTTTTATCTTCATTACCTATCCTCTTATAAGAATAACCCTTTTGGTTACAAATAAGATATCAAAAGGTCAAAAAGATATTAACAATACTACAAAAGATGAGCTACTTGCAAATATGCAACTAAGTGAAGACCAAGGTGTAATTGATGAACAGGAGTCAGACTTCATAGAGAATGTTCTAAAGTTTGACGAGATTAAAGTTCATGAGATACTTACACCAAGAACTGTAGTCTTTGCACTTGATGGTACAATGACCATAAAAGAGGTGATGGAGACACAAGATGATATCTTTACATTCTCTCGAATACCTGTCTATAGAGACTCCATAGAGGAGGTTACAGGTATTGTACTTACAAAAGAGATTTTTAGACAATCTATGGTAGATAACAGTGTAACAATTGCAGATATTCAAGATGATATACTCTCTATTAGTGAAAATCTACCTGTAGAAAAAGCTCTTGATATGTTTATCAATAAAAGACAACATATGTTCTTAGTCATGGATGGATATGACCAAACAGAGGGTATCTTGACATTAGAAGATTGTGTGGAGACTCTATTGGGCTTAGAGATTATGGATGAGAGTGATAATGACGAAGATATGCGTATCTATGCCAAACAGCAGATGAAGCTAAAAAGAAGAGAAGAGAAGAAGAAAAGATTGGCTGAGAAGTTAAAACATGAAAAGAGTATTAAAGAGAAGGAATTAAAAATTAATAATATAAAAATATAAATAATATCTCCATATTTCATGTAACATTTCATTAGTATAATTTATAATTAACTAACAATATTAGAAATTTTATTGTTTATAAGATTATATTTGCTAATTATCTGATATACTATTTCCTGATATATTAGGAGAAGAGATATGAAACCTTATGTAGTTAAAGATATAGCTGGAAAATTAGGGCAGTTCTTTTTAAAAAGTCCACTCACGGCTATTTTAGGAATTGTGATTTTAGCCTTGGGTTGGATAACATTAAATATTATGCCAAGGGAAGAAGACCCACAAATTGCTATTTCTGGTGGTGGAGTAATTGTAGCAATGCCTGGAGCAACACCAGAGGAAGTTGAGAATGTCATCTCAATCCCTTTGGAGACAAAACTAAGAGAGATTCAAGGGGCTGAACACGTCTACAGTACCTCAATGGAAAATGTTGGTATTATCAATATTATGTACTATATTGGAGAGAATAGAGAAGACTCTAATCTAAAGCTTTATGATAAAGTTATGCAAAATATGGACAAGATGCCAAAAGGTGTTATGCAACCTATTGTTAAACCATTTGACATTGATATTGATGTACCAATTATAACTCTTGCTTTCTATCAAAATGATGAGTCTAACCTCTCTGTTGCTGAGTTCAATAAAAAGATAAGAGAGTTAGAGCATGATATTCATGGTGTAGATAATGTTGCAAAGACAAGCCTACATGGGGCACATATTCAGCAGTATAATGTCAAGATAAATATTGATAAACTAACAGGATATCATCTCTCTATGGGACAAGTAATGATGGCAATTAAACAGTTTTCAGTTAATAGTCCAAAAATTAAAGGACGTACTGATAATGGTCAATTGATTATGTTTGGTCTATCCAATGCTATTAATGGAGTTGAGGATATCAAAAACATAATGGTATCTCGTTATCGAGACAAACCTCTATATCTTAAACAGATTGCCAATATAGAAAAAGGGATTGATGAGCAAAACTTTCAAGATGTAGATTTTGTATATAGAAAAGAGAATAAAGAGTTGAGTAAACTTACTCCACAAGTTACATTGGCTATATCTAAATTGGCAGGAAAAAATGCTGTTTTTGTAGCAGATGATATTCTTAAACTTGTAAAGGCTCATGAGGATAAGTTTAAAGAGCTTGGAATTGAGTACAAAGTAACTAGAAACTATGGAGAACGTGCAAACAAAGCAGTTGATGAGTTGATGCATCACCTTATGATTACTATCTTGATTATCTCACTTATGTTAGTATTTGCCCTAGGTTGGAGAGAGTCTATTATTGTTACTTTTTCTGTACCAGCTATCTTAGCAATTACTCTATTTATCGCCTATATAACAGGTCAGACTATGAATAGAATTACACTCTTTGCTTTCCTTCTCTCGTTGGGACTTTTGGTTGATGCTGCGATTATTGTTATTGAGAATATTCACCGTCATCTACATGAACCAAATGCAGTAAATAAAGAGATGGAGGATATTTTAGTAGAGGCTACAGACGAAGTAGGAGGACCTACAAATATTGCAACATTAGCTATTATTATGACCATGGTTCCTATGGCATTTGTTGGTGGAATGATGGGGTCATTTATGAAACCTATTCCATACAATGTCCCTGTGGCTCTTTTTGCCTCACTAGTTGTTGCTTATATCTTTACACCTTATTTAAGTCTTAAGCTATTAAAAAAACCAAAAGCTGGAGAGCATCATGATATGGAGAACAATCCTTATGGTATATGTGAAATCTGTTTGGATGATACAGAAGATGAAAATTCAGATAATAAAGGGGAAAAATAGATGAAAAAGTTTGAAGATTTAATTTTTTGGATTTTAGATAATAAGTTAAGAAAAACCATAATTATAATTTTAACAATTGTGGTATTTTTCGCATCACTTTTGATGTTTCCTACAGGTGGAGTATTGGCACGAATGTTACCAGGTAAGAGTGCTACTACTTTTTCTATTTATGTTGACACCCCAACAGGTAGCCCAATGGAGAAGACCAAAAAGGTTACTACTTGTATTGTAGATGTTCTACGAAAAGAGAGAGAGGTTGTAGATATGTCTATCTTTTATGGACAGGGTATCCCTTTGGATTATGCTGGTTTAGTAAAAGGTTCAATGATGAAAAGAACAGAAAATCTTGCAGAAATTTCTGTCAATCTAACACCTATTCACGAAAGAGATGAACCATCTTTTCTTATGACAAGCAGACTTAGACCAATACTCCAAAAAGAGTGTCAATCTTTGGTTACAGGAGCAGTTATTAAACTTGTTGAACAACCTGCAGGTCCCCCTACTTTAGCACAGATTGTGGTAGAGATATATGGTAAAAATAATAAAAGAATACGAAAACTATCTACTCAAGTAGCCAATATTCTTGCACATACAAAAGATTTAGTTGATGTTGATATTATGGCTGATGATAGTTATGATACATATAAACTAATTCCAAATGTAAAGAGAATTGCAGATGAGTCTTTGGGTGTAGAACAGGTTAATAATATCTTGTATTTAGCATTTGAGGGAATGAGTGTTGCTACAAAAAACTCAAAAGATAGCATGGTTCAAATTCCTATCTTTTTGGTTTTAAATAACAAAAGTAGACAACTAGATGGAAATAGTTCTAAGGCACTTAAAGAGAAAATTTCGATGTTAAACTTAATGAACCGTATAGGTGAGCAAATTCCTTTGTCAGAGGTGGTTGATATTGTAAAAGTTAAATCAATTCCTACTATTATGCACAAAGATACAAAACGTATGGTTAATGTTATTGCAGAAACAGATAATGTATCTCAGGTGTACCCTCTTTTGGATGCTCGTGCAACAATGATGGAGTTTTTCAAAAAAGATTATGAGGTCAAAACAGCACCATTTTCAACTTATATGTTTGACCTTGAGTTAACTGATAAAAAGACAGGTGAATCTTTTTTATTGAGATGGGATGGAGAGATGAAAGTTACTCTTGATACATTTAGAGATTTAGGTGCAGCCTTTATTGCAGCCTTGGTTCTTATCTTTTTCCTATTGGTAGTCTACTATAAAAGTTTTGCATTAAGTGCAATTATTTTAGGTGGTTCATTTCTATCTCTTATTGGAGTTATTTTAGGACATTGGATTGCAGACTTAGTAACAGAGCAGACATTCTTTTTGACAGCAACCTCTCTGATTGGATTTATTGCACTAATGGGTATATCATCAAGAAACTCACTACTTTTAATTGATTTTGCCAAGGCACTTATCAATGAAGAGGGTATAGAGAAGAGAAGAGCAATTGCTCACGCTTCAGCAACTCGTGCTATACCTATATTTTTGACAGCTATTGCTATTATATTAGGTTCAGCACTACTAGCAAGTGACCCTATCTTTGGTGGTCTAGGTGTTGCACTTATCTCTGGTACAATCGCTGCTGTTTTTGTCTCACTCCTTTTTGTTCCTGTATTGATGGATAATACAAAGGCAATGGACAAAGAGTCTTAAGTTCAATTTAGATTAAAGGAGTATTTTAATGAAATTTTTTTTAAAATATCTTCTTTTGATATCTATGGCTATAGGGGTGGCTCTTCTATATCTCTTAAAGACAGAGCTAGGTCATAAGAAGTTGGACTCTCTTGTCCAAAATTATCTCTCACAAAAAACATATAATAAAATTAAAGTACAATCACTAAATTTAGAAGCATACCCCAATTTGGTAGTAAAGTTACAGATAAATGATACAGCCAAAGTGATACTAAAAGGTACAGTAGATAACTATAAAGTCAATATGAACTACCATTTAATAGGTGACTCCTTTAAGTTTAATAGCTTTTATCTAAAAGAGAAAATAGATATTCAAGGAGAGTTTGTCGGTACTTTTGATAATTTAAATATTACTGGAAAGGGTAGATTTATTGATGGATTTATTGAGTATAATTTTATCAAAATTCCTACAAAAATCAAAGATTTAAATATCTCAATAAGACAGGTAAACAGTAGAAAACTATTAAGATTTTTGGAGCAAAAAACAGTTGTAGATGGATTAGCTGATATAGAGGCTAAGTTTAGTAGCTTTTCGAGATATGCAAAACAGGGACAAGTCAAAATAGATATAAATAAAGCAACTATTCCACAAGTAGCAAAAGATATCTCTTTTGTTATAAATTCAACTATAGATTTTCAAAATGTGGAGTATAGATATAGAGCTAACATAAGCTCCAAGATAGGAGAGATGAGGCTATACAATGGATATTATCATGAAGGGAAAAAGATAGCAGATGTGGATTATGATGTTCAATTAAAAGATTTATCCTATTTTAAAAAGATGCTAAAACGTAAATATCAAGGAGAGCTAGAGATAAAGGGAACTCTACTTTATGATACTCATAGAGAGGAGCTTATTATCAAGGGGAATACTAAACAGTTTGGAGGAGATTTAACATATCTATATCAAAAAGATACTCTTGAATTAAAATTAAAATCACTCTCTTTGGAGTATCTACTTAAATCTTTTTCATATCCTGTTTTACTCACATCTAGCATTGATGGAGTTATAAAATTTAATATTTTAGAAAATAGAATGATTGCCAACACGAATCTAAGAGATACTCGCTTTGTAAAGAGTAAATTTACCGATATGATATATAAAAAAGCAGAGATAGATATGTTGGCTGATGTATATGATAAAAGCTATTTTTCTGCTGGTTATGAAATGGATAAACTATCTTTAACTCTAAAAATTGATAATGGTAAAGATTATATAGAAATAGATGATGCTACCATAAATATAGTAGATAGTAAAATTAACTCTAACTTTGAGATAAAAATACAAGAAGAAGATATTTTTGGAAAAATTTATGGCACATTAGATAAACCTAAAGTTTGGATTGATAAGGAAAAGTTTATTGAGTATCATGCAGATAAATACCTTGGCAGTTGGTTAGATACAAATAAGTAACTATCTATACCCTTTTCCTCTCTTACATCATAAATTATAATGAGTTATAAGTTTAGTTTTGATAATATAATATAATTAGTTAAGCTTTTCTACTATATTGAAGAGGGATAGTTATTGATAAGAGGATTAAAAAATGGAAATTGTAAAAAAAGTATTAATACCTGTTATACTATTATGTATGACTTTTAGTATAGCTACGGCTAAAGATGATGATGAAAGCTACTGGGATAAATTTACAGATATAATTCCTAGTGATAAGATAGATACTATGTTACATGACATATCCGACTCAATAGATATTGATGATAAAGAGGAGTCTATGGTTGAGTCTATAGAAGATACACTTCCTGATATTATAAGTAAACCTGCTACCTATGCAGTTAAGTCTGCATCAGATATGATGAGAGCCACATTAATCAATGATGAAGAGATGGATAGGTTAGCGATTAAAGACCTTAAGAAGATGGATGAAAACCAAACTATAGCAAAGGATATAGACCAGTACTATCTTGATTTACAAAAAATTATGAAAAAAATTGATATTCCAGAAGATTTAAATTTGGATGTAAAAGTTTATCTTAGTCCTTTTTTATATATCTTTACTATGGCTAATGGTGCAATTAGAGTTAATAGTGGTATTATTGAAGCACTAAATGATAATGAAGTACTATTTTTAATGGCTCATGAGATAGGACACCTTAAGGAAAAAGATTATAAATCAAGCTATAGAAAAGCTCATGCTATGTTCGCTTTAGAGAATGCAATTAATATGAGTGGTGAGATTGTATCTCAAGCTTCAAATGGTGTGTTAGCCAGTGTAACCTCTAGTATGAGAAAATCAAGATTTCAAAAAGATGAAGAGTTTAGTGCTGATGAGTATGCTATAGAGGTATTAAAAAAGAATGGTATTGACAAAAAATCAGCAGTTGATGCGTTGGAGTATCTCCAATATATGAATGCACCACTTCTAAAACTTCACCCTACAGGATATGAAAGAATTAAACATATCAAAGATGACCTGTAAAAAGGCAAAGAAAATAGTGTTATAATATATCTTTAAAAATAATATAGATATGGAGATAATATGGTTTTAGTAACAGGTGGTGCAGGTTATATAGGTTCACATACAATAATTTTATTGATAGAGGCTGGATATGAAGTTGTTATCTTTGATAACTTCTCCAACTCATCAAAAGAGAGTATTGATAGAGTTGAAAAGCTTGTAGATAAAAAGATAGCTTTAGTTGAAGGTGATATCCGAAATAGTGATGATTTACAAAAGGTTTTTGATGCTTATAATATAGATTCTGTAATCCATTTTGCAGGACTAAAAGCAGTTGGTGAATCTGTAGAGAAACCGTTAAAATATTATGATAATAATGTCAACGGTACAAGAGTGCTGTGTGAAGTAATGGCAAAAAATGGTTGTAAATCTATAGTCTTTAGCTCATCAGCTACAGTTTATGGCGACCCACACACTGTTCCTATATTAGAGAGTTTTCCACTATCTGCTACAAACCCTTATGGAAGAAGTAAACTTTTTGTTGAGGAGATGTTGCGTGATGTATATATCTCTGATAGTGAATGGAAGATAGTTTTACTTCGTTATTTTAATCCTGTAGGAGCGCATGAATCAGGAACAATTGGAGAAGACCCAAATGGAATTCCAAATAACCTAATGCCCTTTATCTCTCAAACTGCTGTAGGAAAAAGAGAGCATCTATCTGTATTTGGTGATGATTATGATACCCCTGATGGGACAGGTGTTAGAGACTATATCCATGTAGTTGATTTGGCTGATGCTCATGTCAAGGCACTTGATAATATTGCTAAGTTTAACGAGGTTATGAGTATAAATATCGGTACAGGAAATGGTTACTCTGTTTTAGATATGGTAAAATCATTCGAGAAAGCTTCAGGTAAAAAAGTTCCTTATGTTATTACAGAGCGTAGAGCAGGAGATATAGCCTCATGTTATGCAAACCCAAGCTATGCAAAAGATACACTTGGTTGGGAAGCTAAACTTAGCATAAAAGAGATGTGTGAAGATACATGGAGATGGCAATCTTCTAATCCAAATGGATATGATAATTAAATAATAGATTTACTCTTAATTTATAATATGAAAAGACAAAACATGAATTATATCCTAAAACATTTTGACAACAGATGGTGGTTGGAGAGCCATTTTTGACTACTACAAAGAGCTAGGGGATGACTATTATAATTCTCTAATAGATATGATTTTATTAGATGTAATTATAATCAATACAGATAGACACTTTGGAAACTTTGGACTTTTAGTTGATAGTAGAGATAACACCATAGTCAAACCTGCCCCAATTTTTGATAATGGTCTATCTCTCTTCTATGATGCACTTGATGATGATTTAAAAGATAAAGAAACTTATCAATTTCAAATTTGAAAGACACTATAACTCCAAATATAATCTACCTCTAAAACGATTAAAAACTATAGAGGTATTTATTCAAAAAAGAGTTATGAGGCTTTTGGAGTTTTAGAGAGAAAATTCATAGATAACTAAATTAACCCTAAAGCCAATACCACTTTATTAACTCAAGCCAATTTGGATAGTCAAAAGAAAAATCCAACTTCTCGTACATCAAAAAAGTATCCTCACAAGGTCTATTTTCATAGGGGAAATAGACAGATATTCC
>Ga0256828_1000998_pt1 | contig 18257 bp, 15 predicted proteins | sample CV88metaG_FD_185993 | JGI IMG/M metagenome (GOLD analysis project Ga0256828, IMG submission 185993) | Hydrothermal vent microbial communities from East Pacific Rise, Pacific Ocean - CV88 | ecosystem: Environmental > Aquatic > Marine > Hydrothermal vents | place: Pacific Ocean: East Pacific Rise...
CAGCAACTGCAGCAATAGTTAAAATTAAAGTTCCCCATGGTTGACCTAACTTTTCTGCTAAATCTTCTGCATGATGCGCAACACTTAATGCTGAATTTATAATAACCATAAATAAACTAATAAGCACAATTATACCAAGACCTTTTAATAAACTATGCTCAAAATATGTTACTATAGTAAAAACTCCTAACCCCAACCATAAAGGCCACTCTTTTATTAATCTATTCATTTATAATTCTCCTATTTCTTATCATTTTTAATAAATGATTCTTCACTTTATTCATATGGATTTTGAAAATATTTTGCTTCATTAATCATAGAACAACCATAACTCTCGAGGATTTCTTTTATTTTTAAAATTACATCCTCCTTAGTAGCTCTTTGAAACTCCCAATCATCCTTTTTAGTAAAAGCATATACATTCACTTTATTACCATGTTGTACATCTACTAAATGAACAAACAAAGTATCAGAAAATCCATATTCTCTTTTTCTAACAGAATTCATCTTTTTATCTTCAGCTAATTTTGTATCTGAAGATATTCCATCATGGTTTTCCATCATTTTACGAATATCCTTCAAAATAGAACTAATTTTAGTTGAATGAAGGTTTATAGGTAAATAAAAATCAAAATCAATTCTTCTAACAACCCTTTTATCATAGTTAATAACAGTATCAGATATTAAATCTGAATTAGAAACTAAAATCATTGATTGATCAAAAGCTCTAATTTTTGTATAAAATAAACCTATTTTCATAATAGTACCTTCTCCCTTGGAATATTTAATCCAGTCACCAACAGATAAATCTTTTTCTGTAACTAATTTAAAAGCAGCTAAATAAGAAGAAAATGAATCTTTCATAAAAATACCTATAACCAAACCAGCCCCTCCAATGTACTTTAATACATCAGGCCAATATGTATATATAGTTATTAAAACAGAAACAAGGATTAAAACTATCTTTAAAGATATCAATATCAAATCAACCTCTTCAACTTTTAGATCCTTCTTTTTTTCAAGATATATTTCTTTATAATTTGAAAGAATATTCCAAACTAACCATACTCCTGTAAATAACTGAATTGTTTTATAAAGTGAAACAATATTATTATCAAGGACTCCAGGAAAATAAAAAACTTTTACTGACCAAAAAACAGATATAACTAAGAGAAACCATAAAAAAGGAACCTTAACTGATTCTACTAATTTATAGATTAGATCATCCCTAACATTAGTTCTAGCAAATTTTCTCTCTATTGAATAAGAAATAAGATATCTAAAAAACCAAGATGAAGCTAAAATTATAAAAATCAACAATGTCTTTGCTGTATCTAAATTTAAAAAATTAAAATAAAAACCAATAGATTTAAATCCCTCATTTAATTTAAATAAAACATATAAAAAGACACTGTCCACTTCTTCAAAATCAGAAACTATATTAAAAGTATCTGAAACCTCATGGATGACCTTTTCAACCTTATTTGAATCAACAGATGAATTAACATCAATCTTATTTTCATTTCCATACAAGGAAAATAAAAACAACAACAAAACTAAAAATACTCTCATAACAACCTCCTATTTTTAAAAACAATAACAATTAAATAATAAATCTAATTATTATTATTTTTTCCGTATATTTTAATGAGCTTATAAATTGTAACTAATCATAATCTTTTGTCAATCATATATTTTAGACATATAAAAAGAGTAAGTAATTAAATCACTTACTCCTTACTCTACTAATATAACTAATTATCTACATTATGTAGTTTAGCATATTTAGTATTTATTGTTACATTTGAAACAATAGAAGAAAATTGATCTTTGTTTAAAGTAACTTCTAAAAGATTATTGATATCCTCTTCTATATCAATCAATATTTTTTTGTATTCATATTTATTTGATGTATACAAATTTCCATATAAACCAGAATTTATATTTTTAGTAAAAATCTCATTTATCTTTTCAATCTTTTTACTTAAATTTTGATCAAGTAAATAATCACCTTTATAAAAAGAAATGACTACTTTTAAATCTAAATATTGCATTGAAAAAGTTGGTAATTCTCTAGGAGTATCTACAATTATATCAAAACTATACTGAGTATAAACTGGAATAAATCTCTTTAATACTGCATCAGAATCTAAAAGATATTTTTTATTTACTATAAATGAATTACTATCTAAAAAAACTTTTTTCTGTGTATCATAAACATAATCTGTTGAATATTTATAAGACAATGTAGATACAAGTAAAATAAAAAATAAAACAACAGAACCAATAATTGTCCCAACTAAACTAGCTCTTTTTATCTTTCTTTTTAAGTCATCTTTTCTTTTTAATTCTATAAGTTTAATTTCATCCATTTTCATTTTATGGAAAAAAAGAATCATAGCTATATAAATTAATACTGGTATAAATATATACCAATCAATTACAAAAATACTTTTTGTAACTAAAAGATTTAAAAAGACAGTCAATATAATTGATATATAAAAACCATATCCTACATATTTATTTATATTACTATAAATTTTTTCTTTTTTTAAAAGCAATGCATCATCCTTTGATAAATTATCATTTATACTACAAGAAGATAATAATAAATTCTCATATTGAAAAAATGAATAAGGATTTATTTTCATCTTAACAATATAAAATCCATTCAATATAGTAATTTTAGGATCAAAACTTGCATAGATCTTTTTAAAAGTTTTATCTATAGAAGTTATAAAAATTGACTCATCTAATTTTACTTCATAATCCCTAGTATCAGTTGATCTAATAAGACACAAACTTCCAATATTACTTTTTAACAATGAAAAACCTTCTTTCATTTTTTGCATAACTACACCTGAATGAAGTTTATTTAACAATTTAACCTCAATAGGAAAAAGAATTTCAATAAATGGAGTAATAATATACAAACATTCTTTATGTTTTTCTATCAATCTTAAACAAGTATCTTCATCAAATTTTTCAATATCTAAAACTTGTTCATTTAAAAGTTTATCTATAGTAATAAATAAACTCAAACCAGGAGCTAAAACTATTTTTGATACTTCAATATATAAGATTTGTATTTTACATTCCTTATCTGTTGAAGTCAATTTATATAATGCACTACGACCACTTTTAAATTCTTCAATTGTATCTTCAACTATATATTCCAATCTTTTAGATTGCGACTCATTTTGTTTTTGTTTTTGATCAGTATATTTATTCATAACATACCTCCATATTTAAAATCTATACGAACCGTATAGGAACTTCAACCTCAGGACCTAAGGAGTTCAGCATATATAACATACATAATAAAGATTATTTGTCAATACATTATCATACTAAAAGATAATTCACTAAATATAATAGTCTAAATATGAAATTAATAAATTTAATTAATTAAATTTTTGACAAATAAATATAATCAAATAGCATATCAATATATATTGATATGCTATTTGATTATGAATAAAAAACCTTGTATAAATATAACTTGAGTCTTACCTTTTTTAAAAACTATATCTGATGAAAATAGATTAAAAATTATATGTTTTTTAAAAAATTGAGGAAAATGTGTCTGTGAAATTGTAAACTTCTTAAATATACCACAAAATTTAGTTTCTCATCATTTAAAAAAACTTAAAGATTCTGAAATACTTATATCAAAAAAACAATGATTAAATGTTATATATTCTATTAATCATAAAAAAATAAATCAACATATTAGTCATTTCAATGATTTATTTTAATTAATAATATGAAAAAAATGAAAAATATTTTACAAAAATTTTGAGAATCTATTACAAGAATTTTCTTTTTAACACTTTTTATGACTGCAATAGTTACTTATTGGAAACTTTGATATAATTCTAATTTTTATATGAATTGGTTCAAGACGTGGTCATTAGTATTTCTTATTGCATTTTCAACTATGTGTTTTCTTATAAGACCATTTATACTTGATAAATTACATTTAGAAGGATATACTAGACAAATTGTATGAATGTTTCTTCTAGTAATCTTATTTACATTTATCTTTTCAAATAGATTTGATCATACATTGGATATTATTACTTTAGTAAAAAACTTTTGAATACTTACATTAATTGTTTTCCCAGTTGGTTTATTATTAGCATGACCATTATCAGCATCGTTAGCTAAAAAATATATAAAAAAGTAGTTATTAAATAATAACTACTTTTTTATAATTTAAATTTTTTTCAACATTTCATACAATAATTTGCACATCTTAAATTTTTTTCTAAACATTTTTTACATATTTTTCATCTTCTATTTTCTAATTTAGTTTCATGATTTTTTATAGTTTCAGCAAATACCATAACTGTAATAGCAGAAGCTAATCAATAAATCAATGGACCTAAAAAAACTAAAACAGAAGCAAATATTTTTCATAAATTTGTAGTTGGTACCATATCTCAAAATCATACAGTAGACATAGTAACTATACCCCACCATATAGTTATTGGAATATTAGTAAATTTTGTATCAAATTCATATCTTTCAGCAAAATATACAAAAAAACTACCTACAAAAAGAATAACTAAAAATAATATAAATACTGCTCTATATTCTTCTTTATAATCCCTTAATGATTTTATAAATTCATTAGTTAAAGGGATTTTTTTTAAAATTCTTAAAATCCTAAAAACTCTTAATAATCTTAATATCTTTAAAAAATCTCAGGCAGCAAAAATTCATAAAAAGAAAGGAGTAAAAGATAATAAATCTATAATCCTCATAGGATTTAAAATAAACTCTATCTTTTTTTTAGCATTAAATAATCTATAAAAATATTCTGTAGCAAATACTGTTGAAATAAATGCATCTACATAATATAATTCTCTGTAAAATATTTGTTCATGTTTTCATATACTCTCAAATATAAGAGTAACTGCAAAAAATAAAACTAACCCAAAAACAAAGTTTTTTAAAAATATTCAAATTTTATTATCTGAATCTAATATATTTTCATACTTCCTTTTATCATAAGAAAATAGATCTTGTATTTTTTGAAACATAATTATTTTTTAATATTATTTAAGGCTTTTATTCTTTTTAAAACTGTAGGATGTGAATAATTAAAAAATTCATAAGCTGAGTGAGGTCTAAGATTACTTAAATTATTTCTTGAAAGTTTAATTAATGCATTTTTTAAATCACTAGGATTATGATTTAATCAAGCAAATTCATCTGCTTCATATTCATTTTTTCTTGATAGTATATTTCAAATCAATCAAAATATAATAGAAATAGGTGTATATAAAATACCAAATGCAACAATACCTACAGCAAAACTACTTCAATTAGCTCATAATGCTTTTGAGATTTCTGGATTTGATAAAGTAAGTCCTAAAATAAATAACATTATTCATGTTTGAATAGTTCAAAAGGCTAACATCTGTAATGTATGTTTTCTTTTATAATGTCCAATTTCATGAGCAAGAACTCAAACTAATTCATCTACACTTAAATCTTTAATTAAAGTATCATATAAAACTATTCTTTTTTTAGGTCAAAATCATGAAAAATAAGCATTAGCTTTACTACTTCTTTTAGATCAATCAATTACATAAATATTATCTAACTTAAATCATACTTTATTAGCAAATTTTTCTATTCCAGTTCTTAATTCTCAATCTTCAAGAGGAGTTTGTTTATTAAAAATAGGAACAATAACACTACTATAAAACATCATCATAAAAATAGAGAAAAATGTTATAACTCACCATGTATATATCCAAAACATTCATCATGTTTTTAAATATAACCAAGTAATAAGAGAAATTAAAATTCATCAAATAATAAATGATAAAAATAATGATTTAATAGTATCTAGAAAAAATAATTTTTTAGTCATTTTATTAAAACCAAATTTTTCCTCTATAACAAAAGTTGAATAATAAGAAAAAGGTAAGCTTATAATAGTTTGAATTAACATTATGATTCAAAAGAAAGCTAATGTTTTATATATTTCATTATTAATATAAATAGAAATAGCATCATATAAATATCAAAATCAACCAAATATTAAAACTACTAACATTACAATAAAAGAAAAACCTCCTGATATAGTAGAAAAAGTATGTTTTGTTTTTTCATATTCCATTGATTTAAAATATTTTTTTTCATCATAAATATCTTTTAATTCTTCTGGTAATTTAGTTGACCAATTTAAAGTATTAAGATAATCTAATGTTTTTGATAAAATAAATTCAAAAACAAATAATCAAATAATTATATAAAAAATAGTAGTATACATTCGTATTTTAAAAGTAAAAAATAAACTTATAAGTAGTTTACTTATAAGTTTATTTTTACAAAATTTATATATTTTTAATTATCATATATAAACCAATCTATATTTCATTTTTTTTCAAATATATCATAAAGTCATTTAGCATAATAAATTGGCAATCTAATACATCAATGAGATTTTCTTTGACCATTTACGTATCATGCATGAGCATATATTCATCAAGTAATATGTAATGCATACGGCATAACAGCTCAAATTAATCCTTTATTTGTTTCTTTAATCGAGTCTATTGCTCAAGAAATATGATATTTATCTGAAAAAGTAGTTTTAAATTTTCAAGTTAATGTTTTCATTCATCACTTAATTAAATCTGTTCAAGGTGAAATATATGTTAATAATTCTAATTCTCATTTCACATAAACTGCTAAGAAAAAATTTCAAGATCTATTATAAATAACTGCAGTAGTATTTTTACGATCAATTTTTTCATTAACTAAGCTTATTAAATCCTTATTAATATAACTATCTTCTAAATTTTCAGATTTACCAATTCAATAATAATAATTTTTTGAAAAAATATTTGGAACATTTCAAGGAAAAATTTTTCAATATCTAGTATCTCTTCATTTATGTTTTTTATATCATTCCATATCATTGTATATTTCTAATCTTTTAGCTATTCAAAAAGGTAAATTATTAATATTTTTATAATAATTTAAATAAATAACTTTTAAAGTATCTTCTCATATTACTCAATCTTTTTTTAATCAATTATTTTTTTGAATAGAATAAATTTTTTTAACAAGTTCAATTTTTGAATTTAAACCAAATATATCTATAAAATACTTATATTCATTAAATCAAATTATTTTTTTTGTTAAATTATTTTAAATAAGTCAATTATTTATTTTTTCAATTCTTGATCATTCTCTAGAATCAACGATTTTATATCACATATTAGTTAGTTCATCTCTTAATTTATCAGCTAATTCAAAATCCTTATTTTTCTTAGCATTATTTCTCATTTCTAATTTTTTATTTACTTCTTCAGGTATTTCTTCTTCTTTATCTAATATACTAAAGTCAAAAATTCATAAAACTTGATTCATAGTTTCAAACATATCTTTTATTGAAATTATTTCTTCTAAAGATAATTCTCTATCTCTTATTGCTGTATTTGTAAATTTAGCTAAATCATGATAAACAGCCATAGCTTCAGGAATATTAAAATCATCTTCTAATTGTGCAACATATTCTTGCATAACCTCTTGCATATAATTTCTGAAATCTCTAGAAATACCTACAACTTCTTTTTCTCATGATTTGATTTCTCTATCTACTAATTTAAGTGTTTCATCTATAGCCTTAATAGCATTTATATTAGCCTCTAATTTATCAAAACTAAAATCAATACTTGATGAATATTTAGCATTAATAAAACCTAACCTAATAGCTCTATATAAAACTGATTTATTAGTATCTTTAAATTTATTTTCTATATCAGATAAAGTATAAAAATTACCTTCTGATTTTGCCATTTTTTTACCATCTACCATTAAATGACCAGAATGTAGCCAATATCTTGCAAATTCTTTTCTAGTACATGATTCTGTTTGAGCTATTTCATTTTGATGATGAGGAAAAATAAGATCAACTCATCCCATATGAATATCAATTTGAGGTCCAAAATATTTCATATTACATGCTGAACATTCAATATGCCAACCTGGTCTTCATTTTAAAATAATTTCTTTTCAATCTATAGTAAAAGTTTCATTCCAATAATTTTCTCAGTCTGACTCCTTCCATGCTTTCCAAAGTACAAAATCAGATGCAGAGTCTTTATTATATTCATCACTATCTACCCTTGCTCATTCTTTTAATCATTTCATATCAAGATTTGCTAATCTTCAATATTTTCTAAAAGTTTTAACTCAAAAATAAATACTTCAATCATCTCATAAATAAGCATTCTTTCTATTTAACATAGTTTGTATCATTCTAACCATTTCTGGAATAAGAGTTGTAACAGGTACTACATTATCAGCCTTTTCAATTCAAAGTTTCGCAATATCTTCTAAAAAAGATACTGTATATTTTTCAGTAAATGTTTTTAAGTCTACTCACTCAGCTTGAGAGTCTCTTATAGTTTTATCATCTACATCAGTTAAATTCATAGTAGTTTTAACATTGTATCAAATGAATTTTAGTGTTTTTACAACTACGTCTTCAAAGACAAATGTTCTTAAATTTCAAATATGTGCATAATTATAAACAGTAGGACCACAATAATATATTTTTAATTCTCTATCAGCTAAAGGCTTAAATTTTTCAATTTTTCTTGTTTTAGTATTATATAATTCCATTTTTATTTATTATTATTATTAGTAGTATTTTTTTTCTTTTTCTTTTTTTTATTTGTATGAAATACAAATTCAGATGCTTTAGAAGGTGTAATATAGTTATGCATATTTCAATCGACCTTAATATTCGGTCATTTTTTACATTCTCACATACATAAACTTTCTTCTATTTCAAGATCTTTTAAGTTAAATCTTTCTTTATCATTTTTTAGTCTAGTAATAATATACTCACTAAATCTATCTTTACATACACTTCAAGTACATACCTTTATTTTCATTTTTAATTTATTAGCTATTTAATACGAAACATATTTTAATTACTATTAAAAAATAAGCAAAAAATAAAAAAGTTAAAAAAAGATTTGATTATATATTTTTTTCTATATACTAATTTAGCAATAAGCGATGCCGGGGTAGCTCAGGGGTAGAGCAGGGCCCTGAAAAGGCCTGTGTCGGTGGTTCAAATCCGCCCCTCGGCACCATTACAAAAAATTTAAAAAGAGTAGAAATTATTTTTCTACTCTTTTTTTTAAAATAAAAAAATAGAGATACAACTATCTCTCTATTTTTTTTCTATATTTTTCTTAGGTATTCAATAATAATTAAATAAATAAGAAGCTATATCTTTAAATATATATGCAGAAGTTAATCATCCATATCATGATCAAGCTCTCGGTCTAACTAATTTTACAATTATTACAAATTTTGGGTCTTCTGCAGGTCAAAATCATGCATAAGATCAAATTGTTGTTCAAACTCATTTTTCATACCTTCATTTATAAGGAATAGAGCTTGTTCATGTCTTTCATGCTACTGAATATCATTCTACATTTCATTTATTTGCAACTCAATTAGATGCAGAATCTACAAGCATACTTATAACTGTATCAGATGTCGATTTTTTAATAACCCTTCTTACTTCTTCCTTTTTATATTTAATAACCTTTCAATTTGAATACTCAATTTTATCAACTATTCTAGGTCTTATATATACTCATCAATTAGCAATTATACTATAAGCAGTTGCCATTTGAATAGGAGTTACACTGACTCATAATCAATAACTACTAGTTAATAATTGTGCCTGTGACCATACTTCCCATGGTTTAATTTCTGAATAAACTTCTCATGATAAATTAATACCTGTTAATCATCAAAATCCAAAATCCTCAAAATATTGATGTAATAAAACTTTTCATACTTTTTGTACTATTCTAATCATTCAAACATTACAACTATAATTTAAAGCATGTGCAAAACTATTATATCAAAGACATTTTTTTGAAACATTTTTAATAGTAAATTTACCTATTTTTAATTCTCATTTATCCATATACATTGAGTTTCTTTTAATTTCTCAAGTATCTATTCATATAGCAACAGTAATTCCTTTCATTATAGAACCTGGTTCATATAAAGAAGAAATGGCATCATTTTTATATACTTCTGCTCAAAAATCATTTTTATATTTATACTTAACCAATGTAATATCTCATAATTCTTTTCTAGTTGCTTTTCTTAAAAAAATTTCTTTATTATTATATAAAAACTTATCACCATTCTCTTTATCTTCTACAAAAATAGGATATCATAATAAATCTATTTTAGGATCGGGATATTTTGAATACTTAACTTTTTCTATTTCATAAACATCAGGATAATTGTTTAAATTATATGTAGGATAATTTGCCATAGCTAATATTTTTCATGTTTTAGGCTCCATAACAACTACAGTTCACTTATTAGCTTTAAATTTTTTCACTCATTTTTCAAGAATTTCTTCAACTTTTTTCTGAATATTTCTATCTATTGTAGTTACAATATTAGCTCATTCTCATGTACTCTCATTATTATTTAATGATATTGGATCTATTATCCTTCACAATATATCCTTTCTACTAATAATTTTTCAATTATTTCATTTCAAAAAATTATTAAATTGTCATTCTATTCAATAATGTCATACTCATTCATTATCTACAAATCATATAACTTGTGACGCTAAATCTCATTCAGGGTAAAATCTATTTGGCTTTGGTGTCAAAATAAAAAATTTAGAAATTGATTTATTTATATCTAAAATTCATTTTTTTAAAGCTTGTTTTTCTTCTTTTAAATAATTTTTAACATATTCTGAAATATTAATTCCTACTTTGTTTATTATAGGAACATATCTTAATTCTCTTTTTCTAATTAAATACCTAATTCTTTCTTCTGTATAAGGAAAAACTGTTGCTAATTTTTTAGCAGCTAAATTGATATTATCTATTTCTTCAGGATTAACATAAACATAATTACCTGTTGGATAAACTCATTTTAATCATAAATTAATAATATTAGTTATTCATTCATTATCTAATTCATAATTTATAAAAACACTTGTTACTTTTCAATTTCATATCTTAGAATTGATTTTATCTAATATTTTTTTCTTAATATTTTTTTCTGTATAATTAAAATTATCTAGAGTTAAAACTCTTAAAAACTTTAATAAATTATTTTTACAAACATCCTTCTTTTTTCATTCACATAATTGTCTATAAACTATATCAGTTAAAAAAAATTTTAACTTTGTCTTATCTCATTTCATTTTTGGATCAATAGCTATATCATACAAATTTAAAGATGTTGCTAAAACTGTTTCCCTATCTCATGAAGAATAAATAGTTCACCTATTAACTGGAACTGTAACTTCTCCTATCTGTTGTTTATCAGCTAATTTTTTGTAAAAAGAAAAATCTAAAACAGTATAAGTAAATAACTTTATTATTAACAATATTCAAAAAAATATAAAAAATAAAATTATAAAAGAAACTCTAGAAAAGTTTCTTATAAAATTTCTAATATTTTTGTTATTAATAATTTTCTCTATTAAATTCTTTTTTTTCATTAATTCTTTTCCTTAAATATAATCTTTTTTATTTCTTTAGGTATTATATCTTCATCACTTCTATTACCAAGTTTTTTTTCAATATTTTTTATTTCTTCATTCGTTAATTTAGTTAACACTTCTCTATTAAATATTTCTAAAATATATGGTAAATTATTTCAATATTTTTTTATTGACTTATTCATAGAAAATATAACCTCTTCTGCCTCTCAAACACATTCAAAAGGTTTAATTCATGTTATTCATAATAATTCTCTAAAAAGCTTTTCTAAATCTTTCCTATCAAATAAATCTTCTCAAAAAATTTCTATAACTTCTTCCTTATCTAAATAAGGTCTAAGTATACTAAAAACAAACGCACATTTTGGACAATTATTACACCACTTTATTCATTTTTCTATATTTTCCGATTTATTAAAAATTTTAAAATTATTATTACAACTAGAAAAATAAGAAAAATATTTTTTTGCATTTTGAGTAAAATATTCTGCAATTTTCACCTCATAAAGTCATCTTAATAAAGAAAAATATTTTATATTAGACGAAATATATTTTTCTACATACAATTTAAAATCTTTTTCAAACTCTAAACTTTTAGAATATTGATGATTTATATTTACTCAATTCCAAAATGTGTTTCAAAAATTTGCTGATATTTCATTTGATAAAACTAAATACTTATAACTATACAAATATCATACTACCTCCATTGTAAAAGCTATCAATCATGTTATAGGGACATGTCAGTTAAAATAACCTTTTTTATTTAAATCAAATAAATTATTAGAAATAGTTCTCTTAACTAATAAAATATTTTTATTAGATATATTAGAAGTATCTTCTTTAAGATTATCAATTTTTCAAAAAACAAATAAATCAAAATCAAATCATTCATTTTTTAACATTTCAATTGATACAATTGAATCTTTTCATCATCAAACAGGAACTAAAGCTTTAGAACTTACCTCAAAATCTATTTTTTTATAATTTGTACTAGAATTATTAATAAAATTAAATAATCATTTAATATCAATATTATTTTTATATAAAAATTCTCATAATCAATTTATATAAAATTTTTTCCAAAATGTTATTTGAAAATCATCTAAATTTCATGATTCAACTATTAAATCATGTGTAGGATAGGCTTTATAATAACTTATTCATAAAGCAATATGTAAATTAAAAAGTATACTATCTAAAATATCATAATTAATATCTTTCCTTAAATTAAAATCATCAGAATTAAAATCAATTTTTTCTTCAAAAAAAACTTCATTATCAAAACTATAATGAAAACTAGCTAATAAACTTTTTTTATCAAAATCAAATGACTTAAAATAAAAATTTTTAAATTTTTTCATAAATAAATTATTTTAATATTCATATATTATTTTTTTAATTTTATATTAAATAATATTTTTTACAATTTTTATTTGTATTTTAACTTTTTATCTATATAATCCCATTACATTCACTGGTGTATTTTTCCGGTCTATGTAATATTTTATTCTATAAAAATACTTAGTTATGGCTGTTACAAAAGAAGCAAAAGCTAAAATTGTTGCTGAATTCGGAGGAAAAGGAAATACTGGTTCTACAGAAGTACAAGTTGCTATCCTTACTGCTGAAATCGAAAATCTTAAAGATCATTTATTAATTCATAAAAAAGATAATCACTCAAGAAGAGGTATCTTACTTATGGTTGCTAAAAGAAGAAAATTACTTTCATACTTAAAAAGAACAAACGTTGAAAAATATACTGAATTATTAACTAAATTAAACCTTAGAAAATAATCACAAAAAAGACATAAATTATGTCTTTTTTTTTATTCAAAAAAAATAGATAAGGGTTTTATATATCCTTATCTATTTTTCATATTTTTGAAGAAAATAACATATTTCAAAATTTTAATTTAACTCTTTCAACAAATCTATCAACCAATAAATAATCATAATCTTGAATTATTAATTTAAGATTTATTTTTGTTTTTTTATTTCACATTTTAATAGAATTAATCTCATCAATATCAATTCACATAGAAAACATAATATCACTCAATTCCTTTAAAACTCAAATTTTATTTTCAAAAATAAACTCAATACTAACTAAAACATCTCATTCATTTTCTCATTCTAAATGAGCAGACAATAATCTATCTTTATTTACTCATTCTATCACATTACAATTTCTTCTGTGAATTGTAATAATTCATTTTCAATTAATGTGAGCAACTATCTCACTTGGTAATTTTCTTCTACAACAATGTCATAATTTATATGGAATATTTCATTCTCAACCAATAATCAATGGTTGTTTTCAATGTTTAACTAAACTCTTCTTCTTATCTAATTTTTGATCTGCTTTTTCTTGTTTAATAGGAACATTTTTTTTTGTTTTTAGTATCCTCTTTATTATTGATGAAGGATTTATGCTAAAACTCCCTACTTGTTCTAATACAGTTATTCTATCTTCCTTATTATATGTAACTCAGTCAATATTCTTTAGAATACTTAAATCCTTATCAAAAGGCTCTAATCAAGCCTTTTCTAAATATTTATTCATCATCTCTTTTCATCTTTCGATATGAATATCTCTATTTTCCTTTTTAAGGTAATTTTTAATTCTATTTTTAGCCTTAACTGTTTTAACGAAACCTATCCGAAACGGATTAGGATTCTTATTTTTATCTATAATTACATCAACAACATCTCAGTTATGTAATTCCTTATCTAAAGGATATACTGCATTATTTACTTTAGCTAAACTAATATGATCTCATAATTCAGTATGAACATAATAAGCAAAATCAATAGGAGTTGATCCAGCAGGTAAATTTATAAAATCTCACTTAGGTGTAAAAACAAAAATTCTATCTCTAAATACATCTAATTTTAAAGATCAAACAAAATCATTATCTCAAACATTATTAACTAATTCTTTTAATTCATTTACCCAATTTATATCAGTAGCTATAGTACTTCATTTTTCTTTATATTCAAAATGAGCAGCAACTCATAAATCTGAATATCTCTTCATTTCATATGTTTTTATTTGAATTTCTGTTGGTTGTTTTCTTTGATTTTTAAAAAGTCACATTACATTTGTATGTAAACTTTTATAGCCGTTTGGTTTTGGTAAGGCAATATAATCTTTAAATCTATTAGGTAGCGGAGTCCAAGTTTTATGAATCAATCATAATGCTCTGTAACAATCTGCTTCATTTTCAACAATTATTCTTATTCAAAAAAGATCAAACAATTCACGAGCATTTGATAATCATTTTTTCTTCATTTTCTTATAAATAGAGTAAATTGATTTCACTCTAAAATCAATTTCATAATTTTCTATTTTACCTTTAAATAATTCATCAATCTCTCAAATTACATTATTTGTAAAAGTTCTTATTTCTGGTTCTAAATCTCTTAATTCCTTTTTTAATTTTTTAAAATCATCTGGATATAATATTTTGAAACATTCTTTATCTAAACTATTTTTTATTTGATATAATCACAATCTATCAGCAATAGGCGCATATATATTTAAAGTTTCTAAGGCTATTCTTTCTCTTTTTTCAGGTTTAGGATGAAATTTTAAAGTCTGCATATTATGTAATCTATCTGCAAGCTTTATAAAAACAACTCTTAAATCATCTGCCATAGCAATAAACATTTTTCTAAGACTTCATATATTTCTATCTTCTCATCTATACTTTATTTTTGATAATTTTGAAACTCCTTCACATAAAAAAGCAACCTCATCTCAAAAAGTTTTTCTAATATCCTCCTCTGTTTTATCAGTATCTTCAATAATATCATGTAATAAACATGCTTGTATAGTAAAAATATCAGGTTTTAAAGAAAGTAATATTTCTGTAGCTTCTACTGGATGTAATATATAAGGTTCTCATGAAAGCCTATAAACTCATTCATGTCATTCCTTAGCATATTCATACGCTTTAAGTATCTCATTCCTTATATATTCAGAATTAAGATTTGTCATATATTCTCAAACCAAATCTATTATTTTAAATACTTTATTATCTATTTCTTTATATTTATTTTCCATATATTTGAGAAAAAAATTAATAATTATATACTAACATATTAGTAAGTTTTTACAATACTTTTTCTAAGATTTTCTTTACAAAAAACACTAAAAGATTATTATGAAAATATTATTATATTATATAACTTATATTTGCATGCAAATAACACAAAATAAAGCATTTACACTAGTTGAATTATTAGTTGTAATTACAATTTTAGCAATTATATCAGTAATTGCATATCAAAATTTTTGATGAGCAGTAGATAAAGCAGTTGCTGGTAGAAAAATATCAGATGTATCTACAATTGAAACTTCTTTACAACAATTCAAAGCAGATAAAAATTATTATCCAAAAGTAGATTTAATAGATGATAATACTAATTTATGGTGATACTCATCATGAAACATAGCTTATCCATCAAATACTATAACTGTTGAATATAACTGACAAGAAATAAAATCAATTAAAACAACACTAACTAAATGATGATGAGCAGTATATTGAACATGAACATGGGCAACTTGATCAAGTAAAAGACAAATTTGAGCAAAATGAACAATATCTATAAATACATTAACAAAAAGATATCTTTCTAAAGACTTGTACGATCCTGAAGTTGGTGATATAAAAGTTTGAGATAGAAAAATGATAGATTATTGAATAGGTAGATATGTATATGCAACATATAAAAAAAATAAAACTGCTTGAAAATGGAGTAAAAATTATGATTGAATAAATTATAATATTGCATTTACTATAAAATGAAAATGATCTGATATATATGAAACTAAAATAGTCTGAGATTACGACCAAGATAGTTGTTATGATGATAAAAATAAATGTCCAGAAACACTTATTTGAAGTGGTACAACAATATTAGTAGATTGACAAAAAGATACTTGAACGTCAGCTAATAAAAATTCATGAATTCCATATTATGTTACTGATTTTGCTTGAAATTAATATATTAATACAAATAAAAAATGAGATTAAAAATCTCATTTTTTTTGTATTATACTTATAAAATTCTTTCAAGTATCATATAGTCTGTTTTCAATAATATTAAATCAGTTTTCTTTAAATAAAAAATCTAATTCTGTTAAATCAAAACAATGATAATATCTATAAAATTTTCATAATTTTATATTATAATCTAGACTTCAAAAAATATTTTTAGAATTTTTAATAATAGAATTATTATACCTTTCTTTATTTAATTCACTATTCAATGACCAATTAGTCATAAAAATCTTTCAATCTTTATTAAGTAATTTAGATGCTTTTTTTAATACATTTTTTCTATAATTAATATTATCTAAATGATGAAAACTTGCTATAAAAAATATATAATCAAATTTTTCATTTACACTATCTATATTAAGCATATTTAAATGTAAGAATCATTCTTCAGGATGTAACTCTGAAGCTTCTTTTAATAATCAATCACTTAAATCAATTCATAAATAATTAGTATATTTTATATGCTTATCTTTCAAATGAGATAAAAATCTTCCATTTCAACATCATATATCTAAAATTGATATATCTTTTTTTCATTCCAAAAAAGAAAGAAAATAATCTATTTCTTCCCATTTCATTTTTTTTCTAGAATTAGAAAAAGTTTTTGCAAAATCATTATAATCTACTGACATTAATATTTATTATTACATTTTATTAGGCATATCTATACCTAAAATTTTAAAACTATCTTTCAAGATCTTTGAAAATAATTCTACCAATTTTAATCTTGATATTTTCTTTTCGTTATTTTCTTCGTTAAGAATATGAACATTATTATAAAAATTATTAAATATTTTTGTTAAATCATATGAATATTTAGCTAATATATGAGGTGAATTTGTTTTAACTACTTCATTTAAAATTTCATCATATTTAGATAAAATCTTAATTAATTCTATTTCTTCTGAATTTTCAAAAATAGTATCATTTATATCTCTATTTCAATCAAAATTTTCTAATATTCTTAAAGATCTTACATAGGCATATTGTATATATGGTCATGAATTTCACTCAAAAGACATGAATTCATCCCAATCAAAAACAACATCTGTTTCCCTATTTTTCTTTAAATATCAATATTTAATAGCTCAAATTCAAATAATTTTTGATAATTCATCTAATTCATCTCATCAAATATCATCTCTTTTTTCTAAAATTATTTTTTTAGCTCTTTCTTCAGCTTCATCTAATAATTTATCCAATTTTATTATTCTTCATTTTCTAGTACTCATAGCTCAATCTTTTAAAGATATGAACCCGTTAGCAGCATGAAATAATTCAGTTTCTTTTAACCATCAAGCAAGTTTAGCAATAGTAAACGCTTGTTTTAAATGTAATTGTTGTCTTGAATCAACAAAATAAACTATTTTTTCTGGATTCCAATTAGTGATTCTATATTTTATTGCTGCTAAATCAGAAGCTAAATAACCATGAGTTCAATCTCTTTTTTGTAAAATACAACTTGATAACTTTAATTTTTCATCAAAAATAACTCACACAGAATTATCTTCATTTTTTAGAGCAATTCATTTTTCTATCAATTCTTCAACAATACTATGCATATCGTCTTTTAAATCTGGATAATCTTCTATCTTTGGTAAGCCTAATCATTCATAAAAACTTTCTCAAATATTGTAATCAGGTTT
>Ga0256828_1001001_pt1 | contig 18220 bp, 13 predicted proteins | sample CV88metaG_FD_185993 | JGI IMG/M metagenome (GOLD analysis project Ga0256828, IMG submission 185993) | Hydrothermal vent microbial communities from East Pacific Rise, Pacific Ocean - CV88 | ecosystem: Environmental > Aquatic > Marine > Hydrothermal vents | place: Pacific Ocean: East Pacific Rise...
TTACCTTGAGCATAAGGTTTTTCTTTTATAAAAGCTAAAACCTCTTCAACTTCAAGAGTAGGGGCGGATAAGCTGATATTTTGATCTTGAAAATACAAAGAGATCTTAGAGCCAAACTGCTCTAAGTGCATCTCTAGTTGCATATATGTGTCGTATTGTAAATTTCCTGTTATTTTTAGAGGTTGCTTTATATGATATGAATCTACCCTAAGGCTTTGCGGCTCTAGTAAAAAGTTGAGTTTAGAGATATTATTCTCATCTGTATAGTGAAGTATTGCTTTTGTGGTGAGATTACCATCAAGAGCAAAGTTATAATCATTACTTTTTTTGAATTCTTCTAAGTCAAAGTGCTTTATATCGAGTCTTATATTCCATTGATTATTTTTATTGTCAATCTTTGCAGATGTATTTGAGTTATAAAGTGTAGTTGCCGCATCAATATAAAAGAATTCATCATAGAGTATATCTGCCTTGATTTGTGTTTTACCCTGGAGAGAGACAAAGTTGCTAAATGCAGCTAGGTCACCATCATAAAAAGCTTCCGCTCTTATAGGGCTGATGTTGTTTAGATTGAGTGTAAGGAGATTTTCTTTATCTTCAATAACAAACTTCGCTTGAGGGGGATAGTAGTGAAAAGATTGTAGAAGAACTTTTTTTTGAAGTTTTTTTGAGAGATACTCTTGTGAGTACTCTATCAACATATCTCTTAAAAGAGGAGTCTGTAAGGCTAGTAAAAGAAAAAAACCAAGGAGATATTTATACTTTTTTAAAAATATAAACATCTGTTAGGCTTTAAAAACTTAGAAATTTTAAGTAGCTTTGCCAAGTGAGTGAACTAAGAATTCCTGCTGCAAATCCTGAAATTATAGCTGAGACTAATATCCCAATATTGGCCTTAGAACTTTTATAAAGTCTTCCTATTATAGAGGGTTTATATGTATAAAATGCGATAAAAAGTATAAAAGAGAGAATAGCTTGTGTTAGAAAACCATTCTCTAAGTGTATAACAGTATCAATGGATACACCAAATGCAGGTGCAACACTCAATGCAAACCATGTTCCAACAATCTTATCAAAGTCAGATTTTGTTGTTTTAAAAACAAGGACACTTAAAAGAAGTGCTGATAAAAAAAGTGTACTCTCATCAAGATATACAAGAATTAAAATACCACTTATTAAAGCGATAAAGGAGTAAAGAATATTTTTTAATGTCATTATAGGGCCTATGTAAGTGAAGTTGTTTGGTAAAGTTTCATCAGCTCTAGATAAAAATCTTTTTCTGTATGCTCTTCTAAAAGTCCCTCAACTGGGAAGGTATCATAGTAGAGTTTTTCTAGTTTTTTAAATCTATTGGGGATAAGTTTAGAGAGTAAAAAGGCACTAATCTCTTTTCTTATAAGAACGGCAGGTGGTAAAAGGCCAGCCTCTAAAAGTTCTAAGATAGAATCTGCATGGTAAGAGATTTGGTGGTGTTGTCCATGGGGACAGGTATTTTTACTTACAAGGGTTGTACACTTATTACAGTAAACATACTCACTTGCTATACTGATCTCTATATCGATTCCTATCACCTTATCGATGATGGACTTATTTGAATTACAATCATAAAACATACCAAGACCAGCATGATTGCGTCCGATAGTAAGACGATTACATCCATAATTTTTAGCAACAATTGCATCGATGATAATCTCATTGTACCCTGCGAAAATATAGCTGTTTTCAAGTGGAACAATCACAACACGATTTTTTGGTAAAAAGTTATTGACAAAGAATTCCAAAGATTCTTTTCTGATATCAAAGGCAAGATTGGCACTATCATAAGGTTTAAGTAAGAAGATAACAAGTAGATCTGTTGTCTCTAATGTTTGACGGATAAGTCTTTCGTGTGCACGGTGAAGAGGGTTTGCAGCCATCACTAAGGATGTCGTATGATTGGCTTCAACAAGCTCTTTTGCTTGCTCGATTTTTAAAATATTTTCGTTGGCTTTTGTATTTGTAAGAGTATATTCTCCACTGACTGCCCATGACCCTATACGCTTAATGGTAGCCATCACACCAGGGTGACTTAAATCATCTGTCCCATAGATATGTTTGACACGCTCTTTAGGATCAATCTGAAATACTTCATCTACTATAAGAGTGGCGAACTCAATATCATCACAGATGATACTGATCTCTTCTCCTATTTCTAAAGATTGCATCATCTCTTCATTTTTTTTTCCAGAGGGTGCTAAGATAAAAGGAAAAGGAAATGTTTTGCCATCAAGCATTCCTGTTTTTAGAACAGAAGCACTCTCTTTTTCTCCCATAAGTTTGGTTACAGGGTTAAGCAAGCCATCTTTGACAAGTTCAAGTGCAGAAGCAGCTTCTTTGTCTATGAAAAGAGTTTTATTTTTTCTTGATGATGTCATATTTCTTTCTCTTTTCCCATAAGCTTTTACGACTTATACCTAATTTTTTTGAGAGTTCTGTATCTGGGTATTTACTTTGGTAATTAAGAACTATAAATTTAACATAGTCTTCAATTGGGAGGATCTCACCCTTATCAAAGATGTTGTTTTCACTTTTTATCTCTAAAACTGGATGTGCAACATCTTCTATCTTGTCAGTACTTGCAATGATCACTTTTTTATCGCTTATAAGATCACAAAAAGTTTTTTTATCTGCTTTTTTTAGAACTTGATAATCGATGATATAGATAATGCAGTTTTGAGGAAGAGAAGAGACTTCATTGAGAGATTTTGGATCGCTGAGTGTTAAAAAGTGGATAGGAAGATTTTTCTCTTGTGCATATTCAAAAGCAAAGGCATCACTATGTTTTTGAAAACTTGAACTTATAAAGAGAGGAAGTTCAAGAGAGTTATAATCATGATCTTGTGACACACTTGAAAAAGAGTGTGTAAGGTATTTTTCATAAGCTTCATTGCGTTTTTTGAGTCTTTCGTAGTCTTGATAGTGGTCTATCTTGCGGATAAGCTCTTCAATCATAAAAGGTTTTAGGATGTAATCTTTTGCACCTGCACTTAATGGTTTAGAAACTGTATCGTTAGATATATATGAAACCATAAGAATTACAATGGAATTTTTAAATGTTTCTATAACAGGATTAAAGTCCTGTCCATTGATGTTTGTTGAGAGGAGCACTACATCGTAGTTTGTACTTTTAATAGCATCTTTTGTAGAGGTACACATCTCACATACATGCCCTAACTCACCTAGCTTTGTTGCTATACTCTGTGCTAAATAAATTTCGTTTTCTATAATTAGTATCTTCAAATCTTTGTCCAATCAAAATATTTTAAATTTGCGTTTGCAATCACACCAACACCTTCACCTCTACCAATAAAGCCGAGTTTTTCAGTTGTTGTTGCTTTTATGTTTACTCTTGCCATCTCTATGTTAAGAAGAGGTGCAAGAGTTTCTCTCATCTTTTGTTTATATTGTCCAATACGTGGTTTTTGTGCGGCAATGGTTATATCTACATTAATGATTGTAAAACCAAAGTTATAGATTTTACGTACCACCTCTTGGAGTAACTCTTTTGAGTCGATTCCTTTATATGTTTCATCATTATCTGGAAACATCATCCCAATATCACCCATACCTGCTGCACCTAAAAGTGCATCTATCAGTGCATGAATTGCAACATCACCATCACTATGTGCCAAAAATCCATAATCATAGTCGATTAAAACACCACCAAGCCACATGTCACCTTTTGTATCAAAGGCATGAACATCAAAGCCATTACCACTTAATATATCTGCTGATGGTGTACTCAAACATGGGATTTTATTGAGGTCGGCAGGGTAGGTGATTTTATGTGCATTTTCTTCGCCAAGTATAAACTCTCTTGAACCACCACAGGCAACTATAGCACTACTCTCATCTGTAAATTCTTCTGAAGTATTTAGAGCTTTTTTGAGTGTTAAAGTGTGGGATAATTGGGGGGTTTGAATTCTTTTTACGAGGTCTCTATCTATGGTGTTACCATTATATACAATTGTATCTGTTAGTGGTAGATAAGGGACAATACAATCTGAAAGAGTCGATTGAGAAAGAATTTTTTCAAGAAAGTGTGTATCTACACATGCCCTGGCTATGTCGCTTACAAGAACATACTCGGTATCGACGACCTTAAGAGCATTTGCTAAAGAGATTTGCCTTGAAGCTCCACCCTCTATAAAAGTGTATGAAGCATAATTTTTCATAAAATTAATATCATCAGTAGAAGACGTAATAATAATTTTACTAAAAAAGGAGGTTTTGGCAAACCTATCTGCTACAAATTGCCACAAAGGCTTATGATCTATGCGAAGCCATTGTTTCTTAACCTCTTGGTTAAAACGGCTAGAACTACCTGCAGCTAGTAAAATAAGTGTCGTATTAGGCAAATAAACTCCTACGCTTATTAAAGTGTTACGAAATTATACACTTCCAAAGCTTTTTTTAATCTTGAACAGTTTCTAATGTCGCTAAAAAATACAAATTTTAAATAAAAAATCTTATCTAGTAAATGACTTTATATTGTTTTAATTTTATTTGATTATATTTCCACTATATATAAAAAGTTATAAAAGAAATATTTAGGAGAAACTATGAGATCTTCATGGGTAAAAGAGCGTGAAAATGATTCTGTAAGAACACAGATGTATTACGCAAAAAAAGGCATCATCACTCAGGAAATGGAGTATGTTGCAAAGATAGAAGACTTATCACCAGAACTTGTTCGTAGTGAGATTGCACGCGGACGTCTGATTATTCCTGCAAATGTAAACCATACATCATTAGAACCAATGGCTATTGGAATTGCAAGTAAGTGTAAGATAAATGCAAATATCGGTTCATCTGCAATTGCATCTGATGTTATGGGTGAAGTTGAAAAGATGGAAGTTTCTCAACACTATAAGGCAGATACAGCAATGGATCTCTCAACGGGTGGAGATTTAGATGAAATTAGAAAAGCTGTTATCAATGCTTCGAAAATTCCAATTGGGACAGTGCCAATTTATCAAATCTTACATGATGTTGGAAACAACATTGAAGATTTAAGTATAGAAGTTATGCTTGAGGTGCTTGAACGCCAAGCACAACAAGGTGTTTCTTATTTTACAATTCATGCTGGTTTCTTGTTAGAAACTATGCCTAAAATTGCACAGCGTAAGATGGGTATCGTATCTCGTGGTGGTTCTTTAATGGCTGCTTGGATGATGCATTATCATAGAGAAAATCCTTTCTATACAGCATTTGATGATATCTTAGATATCTGTGCGAAGTATGATGTTTCTCTTTCACTAGGTGATTCACTTCGTCCTGGTTGTTTAGCTGACGCTTCTGATGATGCACAACTGGGTGAGCTTAAAGTTTTAGGTGAGCTTACATTAAGAGCATGGGAAAAAGATGTTCAAGTTATGATTGAGGGTCCAGGGCATGTTCCTTTAAATCAAGTTGAACGCAATATGAAGATCCAAAGAGAACTTTGTCATGAAGCTCCTTTTTATATCTTAGGGCCACTCGTTACTGACATTGCTGCTGGATACGATCATATCTCTTCTGCTATTGGTGCAGCTGTTGGTGGTTGGCATGGTGCTTCAATGTTATGTTATGTAACACCAAAAGAGCACCTAGGGCTTCCAAACGCGGATGATGTACGTGAAGGTATCATTGCATACAAAATTGCTGCTCACGCAGCTGATATTGCTCGTGGACGTAAAGGTGCAAGAGATATTGATGATGAGATGAGTGACGCGCGTTTTAGTTTTGACTGGGAAAAACAGTTTGAACTTGCACTCGATAGTGAACGTGCTCGTGAATACCACGATGAAACACTTCCTCAAGATGTATTTAAAGAAGCAGAGTTCTGTTCTATGTGTGGACCTAAATTTTGTTCATATAAAATTACACAAGACCTTATGGATAACCCTGAAGGTATTGAGAGAATTATCGCTGATACAAAAGCAAAAGAAGCAGCTGAAGAAGCGGCTCTCTTAGCTTAAAAAGAGATTTAATATAAATTGATTTTAAATAAGACAATATTTGTCTTATTTAGATATGATATATTTCGAAAAATAAAATTTATAAAGGAAATAAACGATTATGACTGAAGAAATTGTAAAATCAGCACTTTCAAAAGTTATGTATCCTGGGTTTACTAAGGATATTGTAACTTTTGGTTTTGTAAAAGATATAGTAATAAACGGTAGTGATGTAAGCTTTAATGTTGAGATCACTTCAAGTGCTCCAGAAGTTGCACAACAAATTACAGATGAGGCAAAAGAGGCTCTTAAAAGTGCAGGTGCATCAAATGTAACTGTAAATGTAAAAGCTCCACAAATGCCAAGAGAATCATCTTCACATGGTAAGAACATTGCTCCACAAGTGAAAAACTTTCTTATGGTAAGTTCTGGAAAAGGTGGAGTTGGTAAGTCAACTACATCTGTGAATATTGCTATTGCTCTTGCAGCTCAGGGGAAAAAAGTAGGTCTTTTAGATGCAGATATCTATGGTCCAAATATCCCTCGTATGATGGGTGTTGCTGATATCAAACCAGAAGTAAATGGAAACAAAGTGCTTCCTATTAAAGCTTATGGTATCGAGATGATGTCTATGGGTTCACTTATGGAAGATGGACAATCATTAATCTGGCGTGGTGCTATGATTATGAAAGCGATTGAGCAGTTCTTACGTGATATCTTATGGTCAGAGTTAGATGTTCTTGTAATTGATATGCCACCGGGAACTGGTGATGCTCAGCTTACTCTTGCTCAGTCTGTACCTGTTACAGCTGGTCTTACAGTAACAACTCCACAATCTGTATCTTTAGATGACTCACGTCGTTCATTAGATATGTTCAAAAAACTTAACATTCCTATCGCTGGAATTATTGAGAATATGAGTGGATTTATTGCTCCTGATACTGGTGTTGAGTATGATATCTTTGGAAAAGGAACTTCTCAACCAATGGCTGATGAGTTTGATACGAAGATTATTGCAGAGATTCCAATCGAGCCTGGTATTAGAACTGGTGGAGATGAAGGGAAACCTATTACTTTTTCTGCACCATCTTCTGAGTCTGCTAAACGCTTTACAGAAGCTGCTGCTTCTATCTGGGCAACAATTGAAGAGATTAATGCTAATGGTGGAGTTGATAATCAAGCAGTACAACCTACAACACCTCCTGGTGTTTCAGCTTGTTCAACTGGTGGAGCTTCTAGTGCACCACAAAGTTCAGGTGGAGGGTGTGGTTGTAGCTAAGCTACAATTGTAATCTTCTTTAAAAGCTCGATGTACTTTTTGTGCATCGGGCTTTTTTTATGCTAATTTTTTAGCGAACACCCTCACTCTCATTCATCTCTGGTTTATATGCTACTATCTTATTTCTACCTGTTGTTTTTGCTACATAAAGAGCTGTGTCTGCATGTTTAATACATTTCCAGATTGTATCTCCATCTTGAGGAAATTTTGCTATACCAATACTGATAGTTTTTTGTAAACTCTCTCCATTACCTACATCAAATCTTAGTTGAGAAAATCTTGTGTGGATATCTTGTGCAACTTTTATAGTCCCTTTTTCATCTGCATTATGAAGCATCACAACAAACTCTTCTCCTCCATAACGGATAGCTAAGTCAGATTCACGTATAGCATCTTTTAAAAGATTTCCAATTGCAACTATAACCATATCTCCTACATCATGTCCATAAGTATCATTGACACTTTTGAAAAAATCAACATCGAGCATCAATACACTATATGTTTCTTTTTCTCGTTTTGCTTGATGCATCACTTTATCTATAAACTCTTCTAAAAATCTTCGATTATAAAGTCCTGTCATCCCATCTCTTAAAGATGTATCTCTTAGTTTATCCATAAGAATACGACTTTCAATTACTGGTTTTGCAGCCTCAAGATAGTTTTTAATACTAGGTATATGTGTATTTATCTTAGAGATCTCATTTTTATTATTTGTGGTAATTGAGATTACAATAGCATGCTCATCGTTAATGTTAAAAGGTATACATATGTAGTCAAGTTGACCTGCATCACATGTTTGGCATAAGCCTATAAACTCTGTAGAGATAACATCTGTATTTGTTCTATATGCACGGCACATTGAGGCTTCTTCATTTACTTCAGTATTACAAATACTTTCCCCTTGCGAGATATAAAATAACTTTCTTTTTGATTGATTTACATCTACTTCATAAAAAGCAAAATGGGATAATTCATATTTATTTTTAAGTACATCTACAATTCTTTGATATACAATATCTTTTGATGCATCAAGTTCAATAGTCTTTTTAAATTTATAGATATCTGAGAGCTCTCCAATAATGGTTTTTGCTTCATAAAGTGGATCAGCAGATGAAACACACCCTTGGGGTATAAATGTAGAGAGGTTGTATTTGATATCGCCAAAGGTATCTTGCATCTTTCTAAAGAGTGTATTCATCTGTGAGACTATATTTTTGCCATCACCTGAAACTGTTGTTTTAAATTCATGTGAGAAATCACCACTGTATGCTTTTGTGATCCCCTCTTGCATATTTGTAAAGAGTTTCATATATGGTGTAACATAGTAGTTTATAAGAATGAGAACAATGATAATAAATATGATATTGATAGCAAGAATTTTAAATATAGTAACCATTCCACTGTTACGCATACTTGTAATATCAAATTCCATGCTTATAGCACCAAGAGTTTCCCCTATGGCGACATCATGGCATTGCAAACAGTTCACTTCTGTACCAAATTTTGTAGCTTTATATGGTATGGAAACGCGAAGGGTGATATTGTCAGCATTTTCATTGATCTTTTGAATCATTTTGCCATTGCTGAGTACTTTTGTATCAATCTCATCACGTATTGTTTCGGAATTAAAGCCTGGACCATACTGTTTGATAACATTATCGGCACGAACAATCCATAATGCTTTAACATCTGAATGATTATTAGAAATTTGATTGAGAAAGTATTGGCGTTTATCCATAATGCCATTGACCATGTGAGATGTCAAGCCATCTTTAACAATGGCTGCTGTCATAGTAGATTTTTCAACAGCACTTTTAATACTGTAATCTCTAAAGTTTAGAGATACATTAATAATAGTTGCAGTACCAAGGGCAAGCAACATGATGGTGACAATAAATAATAGTTTAGATTTTGTTGTCATAAAGATCCTATTTTGCTGTATAAGCTTTAATGATAACAAACTCTAAATAAATTTAGATTGAAAAAGTGATAAAGAGGTGATATTTATTCTACTGTTACACTTTTTGCAAGGTTTCTTGGCATATCTACATCATTTCCTAGGCGTATAGAGATCTCTAAAGAGAGAAGTTGTACAACAACCATCATCTCAAAAAACTCTAACATATAGTCACCATGTTGTTTTGTTTGTATAAAATCATCTGCCTTGTCAAACTCTAAAGGTGAGATAGCACATATAGTAGAATCTCTTGCACTTAGCTCTTCTACATTACTTTTACTTTTTTCATATAAAAGGTGTTGCGGAAGGAGTGCAATGGTGAAAAGCTCAGGATCTGCAAGAGCAATAGGACCATGTTTCATCTCACCACTTGGATATCCTTCAGCATGTAAGTAGCTAATCTCTTTGAGTTTGAGAGCACCCTCGAGTGCAAGAGGAAAGAATACATCACGACCAATGAAGAAAAACCCATGCCCATGTAGGTAGCGTTTTGAGAGACGTTTTATACGTTCATGCATAGCATCTTCAACTTTAACACTTGTTGGAATCTCACGTAAAAGTTTGATCTGTCTTGAGAGCTCTTCTTGCGAGAGAGTATTTCGAAGTTTTGCCACATAGAGACTTAACATCCAAAATACTGTTACCTGTGTTGCAAAAGCTTTTGTAGATGCGACACCTTTTTCAACACCTGCACGAGTTAATATACAGGCATCAGCTAAACGTACCATAGAGGAGTTGTCAACATTACAGATCACAAGTGTTTTTAGTCCTGCTTTTTTGGCCATTTTGAGTGTTTCAAGTGTATCGGCAGTCTCTCCACTTTGTGATATCACAACAAAAAGAGTGTCTTTACTCATGATAGGTTGACGGTAACGAAACTCAGAGGCAACCTCTACGGATGTTTTTATCTTTGAATAGCGTTCAAACATATAAGAGGCTGAGAGTGCGGAGTGATAAGATGTACCACAGGCACAAAGTTTAATCTCCTCTATAGCATCAAAAAAGTTGATATCGAGCTCATCAAAAAGTACCTCTTCATCACAAAGACGACCTAAAAGAGTATCGGCAATAACATTACTTTGTTCATAAATCTCTTTTTCCATAAAAAATCTATAGCCATCTTTTTGTGCTGAGAGTTTATTAGTACTAAGTTTTGTAAAGTGAGGTTCTTTTTTTCTTCCCTCTTTATCAAACAAAGCGATGCTTTGCGAATCTACATATCCGTAATCTCCATCTTCAAAATAGTTTACATCAGTACAATGACCTATAAGTGGAGTGTCAGATGAAGCAAAATATTTTTCACCCTCTGCATTGATCCCAACAAGCATAGGACTTCCATATTTGGCAAAGAAAATAGTTTTATTTTCACCTTTTGTTACAAGTAATATGGCATAAGCACCTTGAATCTCTTGGATTGTCTGTTCAAAGGCTTTAAATGCATTGGAGCTATTTTTAAGATTTTTTTCAAAAAGGTGAACAATCACCTCTGTATCTGTTTGGCTTAAAAAAGTTACACCATCTGCTTGGAGCTGTTTTTTGAGCTCTGCATAGTTTTCGATGATCCCATTGTGGACAACATAAGAGCTTTCCCCTAAATGTGGGTGAGCATTAAGCTCTGTTGGTTTTCCATGTGTTGCCCAGCGAGTATGACCAATACCAGCAGCAAAATGCTCTGTAGTAAAATCTTTTGTTTTTTCTTCTAGGTTGACAAGCTTTCCAACAGCTTTATAACTTTCAAAGTTGTCATCTTGAAGTACAGCGATTCCTGCAGAATCATAACCTCGGTATTCTAACTCTTTGAGTCCTGAGAGTAGTATCTCTTTTGTATTCTTTTCACCAAGATATCCAACGATTCCACACATTTAGTTGCCTTTTGTTAATAATCTAATAATTTTGTTACTATTATCGCATATATTGTTTTGTTTTTCCATTAAAAAGCTGTCTCTGACCTTGTATTTTGAAGAATGTATCTTTGCTGTTACAATGTTAATAGAGAGCTCTTCAAATATACTCATAATATAAGAGAGTAAACCTTTTTGATTTTTTGTATGTACACTCAGTTCCGCATGGGTCAAAGAGTGCTCACAGTCAATTTTAATCTCACTTTTTTTAATCGCTACATCGCGAAGTGTTATCTCCTGTGTCATATCAAAAGAGCTGTCAATAATTTCTTGAACCTCTACAAGCTCATTCCCACTGACATTTTTAATAAAGTCAATTCTAAAGTACTTCACTTCATCAAAAAGGGTAAATATCTCCATACTAGCAACATTAAGGTGTGCTAAAGTTGCTAAAAGATAACCAATATTAATAGGGATTTTTCTATAGATTTCAATAGTAAGTGAATTTTGATTTTTAATTTTAAAATCATATGTATTAATACCTCTTGCAATTGTCGCAATATCTAAAATTTCATCAACAGAGTGTTTAAAGAAAAAGAGATTAGATTCAATATTGAGTATCTTTTTTTGCATCAAACGCGGAAGTGTTAAAAAGTTAGGATATTTTTGTACACGTTTTTCTATAATAAGACGTTTTTTTGCATCGGTGATACGCTCTGTATTTTCTGCAATCTCTAAGGCACTTTTATAAAGATCATAAAGGAGCTTGGAGTTAAAAGAGTTGTATGTATCTCCCCCAACACCATTTATATCGGCATAGGTAAGAATATATAAAAGTTTAAGATTTTTAGAATCTTCAACTTTTGACATAAACTTATAAAGAGTTTTTTCATTATGGATGTTTTCTTTAAATGCCACTCCACTCATAAGTACATGGTAACGTACAAGGACTACTGCTCTACTTGTAAGATCTTCACTGAGTTGTAAATGTTTTGCAAATTGGGCAACTAATCTTGCACCCACTTCACTATGGTCTTGTTTACGACCTTTTCCTGTGTCATGAAAAAGTGTAACAATTTTGAGTAAAAGTTTTTCATCAGCACTAAATTCATTGTAGATCTCTTTGAGTGTAACTTCTTTAATATTTTCAAGTGATTCTACACATTTTATAGAGTGGATATCTACAGGATAATGATGATAACCATCAAATTGAGGTAGATGCATTACCTTTCTAAAGTTTCCAAAAAGATGATGAAGAATACCTGCATCATAAAAAAGTTTTAAAAATGGATAGAGGTGTTCTCTTCTAAATAGCTCTTTAATAAGCTGATAGGTTTTTTTCTTAAGAGGATGTGTAATCTTTGTATAGGTAAATTGATTAAGAAATCCTGCATCGTATTGGTAGTACTTATCTGGAAGTGAAACTAAAATTTCTAAAAGTTGGTTAATTGGAAGTACATTGAGATTGTATGATGCAAAAAGTCTCCCATCTAATTCATAGATACCTTTTGCGATACGATTGTGTCTAAACAAACTCACATAGTTTCTATCTACGATATAAGGGCGAACCATTTTTTTGACAAAAATTTGTGTGAAGTTACTTATACGCCATCCGGCTGCAAGTACTTTACTAACCATCTTTTTTTGATCTTTAAAACCAAGCATTTGAGAAACTTGAGGTATGTGTTCTAGTAGTAGTCTATCTTCTTGTTTGTTTGTTATAAGATGCAAGGCACTTCGAACACGAAAAAGAAGTTCTAATGCTATTCTATACTCTTTATACTCTTCATCAGAAAAGAGTGCTCCAGAGAGTTCTTTGAGAGAACGTACATCATAGATTGTATGTGCGACCCAAAAGAGAAGTTGCGAATCACGAAGACCCCCAACACTCTCTTTAATATTTGGTTGCATAGAGATAGGATACTTTTTACGACGAGCTTGAGCCTCTTCAATTTTTGCAAGGATAAACTCTTTTTGTTTGTGTAGGCGTATACGATTGAGTACTCCTTGTGTATGGTGCCAGGTAAAGTTACTTCCTGTGATGAATCTTGCTTCCATAAGGGAGGTTTTTATAGTAACATCTTCTAAAGAAGCATTAAAAAGATCATCTACTGTATGAACACGATGGCCAAGTTTCAGTCCTGAATCAAGAGCAAGATAAAAAAGTTTTTCTATAAGCGCTTGCATTTGGTATCCCTCAACATCTTCATAGACGATAAGAAGATCAATGTCACTGTGGACACAAAGCTGTTCACGGCCATAACTTCCAAGTGCTACTATGGTGATGGGGATGGAGTTACGCATAGGGAGATAGTTCCCAAACATACGTCGTAGTACAGTTTTATACATCAACGAGATGATAGAATCGAGTTTTTTTGTATGTTTTACAAGAAAATCTTTCCCCTGAGAACTTTTAAAAAGTTCATCAAGAGAATCTTTGTACTCTTTTATATATTGTTTAAAAAGTTTACTGAGTTCAAAATCTGAGCCATTATTTTCAATAATGTCTTCTATAAGTAATATTAAGTTCAAATGTTACCTTACCATCTATTTTACTTATTATATACAAAATTTGATATAATAACTTTTAAAATTTTTTTCAACAACGGATAATAAGCGATGACAATAACAAAAAGTGTAACATTTGTAGCAAAAGAGGGGTCTGAGGAGAAGATGAAAGAACTACTTAGTGCAATGGTGGTTCCATCTAAAGCAGAAAAGGGGTGTCTGTTTTATGAAATTTTTCAATATGAAAATGATAGACGAAGATTTATGGCAGTAGAGACTTGGGAAAATGAAGCTGCCCTTGATGGACATAAGGCCTCTGCACACTATGCGATTTATAAAGGATCGTATGAGCCATATTGTGAAGATAAATACACTGATGAACTTGAAGTACTAGGATAAAAAATGGATAACTTATATAACGATAAAAAAGCAGCAAAGTGTGAGAGTGATTTAGACTTAAGAGTGTATACATCAAACCTATTGGGTCAAAATGATGAGCTAGTACTTCATGGTGGAGGAAACACTTCTGTAAAAACCGATGTTGATGGAGAAGAGATACTTTATGTCAAAGGAAGTGGCTGGGATTTAGTAAGCATTGAGGCAAAAGGTTTTACTCCTGTGAAACGTGATGTGCTTTTAGAGATGGCAAAACTTGATACTCTCAGTGATGTGGAGATGGTTCGCCAGCAACGACTGGCTTCCATAGATAAATATGCTCCAAACCCTTCTGTTGAAGCTATATTACATGCTTTAATCCCTTATAAATTTGTGGATCATACGCATGCTGATGCGATAGTTACTATCTCTAACTCTGTTGATGGTGATGAGCATATAGTGAAGCTTTTTCCAAACTTTTTGATTGTTGATTACATCATGCCGGGGTTTGAACTTGCACATAAGATTTATGAGATGACCAAAACACTAGATTGGGACTCGATTGATGGAATCATCTTACACAACCATGGAATCTTTACCTTTGATGATGATGCGAAAATATCTTACACGAAAATGATTGATGCTGTAACAAAAGCGGAAGATTTTCTTGATGTAAATGCTGTTGTTGATATTCAACATAAATATGTACATAGTGATTGTGATATTGCAAGAGTGATTAACACTATGAGTCAGTACAAAGGGCATGAAGTACACATCGGAATTAACCAAACACCACTTGCGGCATTTTATGCTTCTCAAGAGAACTTAAGAGAGTTTGCAAGTCGTGGTGTTTTAACACCTGAACATATTATTAGAACGAAAAGAGTTCCTTTAATCATGGAAGATACGGATCTTATTGGTGGACTAGATAGATATGTTGCAGCTTATAAAGAGTACTTTGCAAGACATGCAAAAGATGAGGTGATGCTTAATCCTGCACCAAATTATATGATCATTAAAAACCTTGCAGTTGTGAGTTTTGGTCGTACACGTGAAGAGGCAAAAATCATCTATGATATAGTTGAACATACAATGCTTGCAGTACTTCGTGCAGATAAACTTGGGGGATACCAAAGTATTAGTGAAGCAGATAGTTTTGCGATGGAGTATTGGGAATTAGAGCAGGCAAAGCTTAAAAAATAAGATGCAGTATCTTTTAGCCATAGATGCAGGAACAGGAAGTGTTCGTGCTGTCATTTTTGATACTTTAGGGAATCAAGTATCTGTTGGACAAAGAGAATGGACACATCTTGCAGAAGAGGGTGTGTCAAACTCTATGAGTTTTGATTTTGATGCAAACTGGATACTAGTATGTGAGTGTATTGGAGATGCCGTTCAATCTGCGAAGATAGATGTAGAGGAGATAATTGCACTTTCTGCTACAAGTATGCGTGAGGCAATTGTACTTTACGACAAAGATGGAAAAGAACTTTGGGCTGTTGCAAATGTAGATGCAAGAGCTGATAAAGAGGTAAAGTTTCTTCAAGAGCATTTTGAAGGTTTAGAGGAGCAGTTTTATGCCCAAAGTGGTCAAACATTTGCGCTAGGAGCCCTGCCGCGTTTGTTATGGGTGAAAAATAATCGACCTGAGATATATGAAAAGCTTGCTTGTATATCTATGATTGGAGATTGGGTTTTAGCTCGATTATCTGGAGTGATAGCAAGTGATCCTAGTAATGCTGGAACAACAGGAGTGTTTTCATTGCAAAAACGCGACTGGATGCAGAGTATGGCAAAAGATGTAGGTCTTAAAAATGAGATCTTTCCTCCTGTCTTGGAAGTTGGAACTACCATGGGATATGTTACACAAGTTGCAGCAGAAGAAACAGGACTTAGTACTCAAACTCAAGTGGTGATGGGTGGTGGTGATGTACAACTCGGATCTGCTGGCCTTGGTGTAGTAAAAGAGGGACAAGTTGCAGTTCTTGGTGGTTCTTTTTGGCAACAGGTTGTCAATATTCCATCTCAATCAGAAGCACCAAAAGATATGTCAATTCGTGTAAACCCTCATGTTATTGATGGACTCTCTCAAGCGGAAGGGATTAGCTTCTTTAGTGGATTAATGATGCGATGGTTTCGTGACGCTTTTTGTGATATGGAAAAAATCGAAGCTAAACAAAGAGGCATAGATGTCTATGAAGTTTTAGAAGAGAAGGCTTCATCTATACCAGTTGGTTCCCATGGGATAATGCCAATATTTTCCGATAGTATGAAGTATGGTAAATGGTACCATGCAGCACCTAGCTTTTTAAATTTAAATTTAGATCCAGAGATATGTAATCGTAGCTCTATATTTAGAAGTTTAGAAGAGAATGCAGCGATAGTTTCAAGTATAAATCTTGATAGAATAAAAGCATTTAGTGGTGTAGAGTTTAATGAGATTGTTTTTGCTGGTGGAGCTTCTCGTGGACCCTTATGGTCACAAATACTTGCAGATGTTACAGGTTATAAAGTGAAGATTCCTCAAGTGAGCGAGGCAACTGCACTAGGTGCAGCTATGGCTGCAGGTGTCGGTGCTAATGTGTATAAGAGTTTAGAGAGTGCTGCAGAACAACTTGTCGTTTGGGAAAAAACTTATGAGCCGAATATGGAAAATAAAAAACTTTATGATGAAATAAAGCAAAAATGGCAAAAAGCCTATGAAGTGCAATTAAAGCTAGTTGATGATAATATCACGACCTCAATGTGGAAAGCACCAGGACTTTAAAGAAAGAAACAAATATGAATAATAGAATAGATTTTAAACAAGCAGTAGAACTTTACGATATGGATTTTTTTGAACTAGGAGAACTTGCAGATAAAAAACGCCAAGAGCTCCATGGTAAAAAGACATACTTCAATATAAACCGTCATATTAACCCTACAAATATTTGTGCTGATGTATGTAAATTTTGTGCTTATTCAGCAACACGTAAAAACCCAAATCAGTATACGATGAGCCATGAAGATATACTTAAAATTGTAGAAGAAAACGATAAAAAAGGTGCAAAAGAGATTCATATAGTCTCGGCACATAACCCTAATGTAACACTTGATTGGTACCTAGGTGTTTTTAAAAAGATTAAAGATAAGTTTCCACACTTACATGTAAAAGCACTGACTGCCGCTGAGGTAGATTTCTTGTCTCGTCATCACGGTCTTACTTATGATGAAGTACTCGATATGATGGTGGAAAATGGAGTAGATTCTATGCCAGGTGGTGGTGCAGAGATATTTGACGAGAAAGTACGTGATTATATCTGTAAGGGTAAGGTAACCTCTGATCAATGGTTTGAGATACATCGTAAATGGCATGAACGTGGTAAAAAAAGTAATGTTACTATGCTGTTTGGTCATGTAGAATCTCGTGAAAATCGTATAGACCACATGATGCGTATTCGTGAGCTTCAAGATATTACAGGTGGTTTTAACTGCTTTATTCCTCTTGTGTATCAAAAAGAAAATAATTACTTAAATATTAAAGAACCTATTACAGCAAATGAGATACTAAAAACTATGGCAATCTCGCGTTTAGTACTCGATAATGTTCCAAACTTAAAAGCTTACTGGGTAACCTCGACAGTTAACCTTGCTCTTGTTGCTCAAGAATTTGGTGCAAATGACCTTGATGGTACCATAGAAAAAGAGTCTATCAACTCTGCTGCAGGTGCTAAGAGTGCCAATGGTGTAGATGTAAAAGATTTTACAGCCTTAATTAAAAACAGTGGATTTATCCCTGTAGAACGCGATAGTGTTTATAATGAGATAAAGGTTTGGTAGAAAACTCTCTATGAAAATATCGGTTGTTATCCCTACTTATAACCGATATGAATTTCTCAAAAGGGCTATAACTTCTGTATTGGCACAAAGTTATAGTGCTGATGAGATTATAGTTGTTGATGATGGTTCAGATGATAATACTCCGCATATTCAACAAGACTTTTCCTCTATTATTTATTTTTACCGAGAAAATACTGGTGTTTCTGCTGCAAGAAATTGTGGTATAAAAATTGCCAAAAATGATTGGGTAGCTTTTTTGGATTCTGATGATGAATGGTGTAAAGAAAAGCTTGAAAAACAGGTGATATTTCATCAAAACAATCCAGAAATATTAATGAGTTATACAGATGAAATCTGGATAAGGGATGATAAAGAGCTAAAGATACCAAAAAAGTTTAAAAAAGTAGGGAAGAATCCTTTTTTAGAGAATATTTCGTATTGCAATATTGCCCCATCATCAGCT
>Ga0256828_1001003_pt1 | contig 18198 bp, 14 predicted proteins | sample CV88metaG_FD_185993 | JGI IMG/M metagenome (GOLD analysis project Ga0256828, IMG submission 185993) | Hydrothermal vent microbial communities from East Pacific Rise, Pacific Ocean - CV88 | ecosystem: Environmental > Aquatic > Marine > Hydrothermal vents | place: Pacific Ocean: East Pacific Rise...
CTTTTATGCAAAAGATGGCACAACTTGCACTCAATGCGGCAGCTTAAAATGAGAGCACTCTTTGGATAAACCAAAATGAGGCGGTTATACCGATAAGATAACCGGCATAGCGTCTGTTGTTGTAGATATCAAAGTGGGTGAGTTTTTTAAGAGAGTAGAAAAAGAGCGCCGCTAGAGTGATAAAGAAGAGCTGTCCTATCTCTATACCTAAATTAAAAGAGAAGAGGGAAAGCAGAAGTGCGTTGTCTGCAAGCCCTATGCTTTTGAGTACATTTGAAAATCCAAATCCGTGAAGTAGTCCAAATATAAATGCAATATACTCAAGGTGAGTTTTTGTTACAGTTTTACTTTTTTCTTCTACAAGCTCTCTTGCTAAAAATATAATACTCAAAGCAATCATAGCTTCAATAAAAGCAACTGCAATATTCACAAGACCCAGCATTGCAGAGGCCAAAGTAATAGAGTGTGCAAGAGTAAATGCAGTAATGGCCAGAAGCAGTGAACGCCGGCTTTTTGCCAATAGAAGCAGAGAAAATACAAACAGAAGATGATCGTAACCTGAGAGGATATGATGAATACCGAGTTTTACATAGTCTAAAAAGAGTTCGCCTGTTGAACTCTCTTTTTTGATATGCATATAGGGTTTGTTGGAGCGAAGCAGTCTTTTTTTGTTGAAATCTTTACCATGATACTCTATAAGGACCCCTTTATCATTACGAACCAGACCATCTATCCAAATACGGCTGCCGAGCAAACCTTTTTTTTGACAATCCATAAGAGAGTGCTCGATAATATATCCGTTAATGATTTTTTGAGGATCTTTTCTTAATGTCAGGCAGTAGGAGGGATAGTTGATTGTAATAGTGTTTGCATACAAATCTGCAAGCGGTTTTTTATATACAATATCAAAATGATTGTTCTGCAGAGGGACTATTTTAATATAAGAGAGTCCTGATTGATGAGCCAGGAGTAAAAAGGGAAAGAGAAGCAGTGCAAAAAAAGGCATTAGTTCTCCTTGTATAGTATATAGCGCTGGTGCAGTTTTTTATATTGCGTGAGATAGTTCTCTTTTTGTATGGCAAATTTATAATCTCTGTATACCCGCTCTTCAACCTCTTCAAAAGAGCTGGGAGCAGAGGATATTGTAGTTTTGTATATATAGGGAAGTATAAATCCATCCTGTGTCGCTATGGGAGGAAGCCATCTTTGAATGGGGGCATTGAAAATCTGTTTTGCAAAATAGTTCCCATAGCTCTTTATAATCTCTTTTTTGCTCTTTTGAGACTCTTTTTTAAGATTTTTGAGAGGCTTGTGAAATTTTAGAAGATTATAGAGTTTTTCTACCTCCTCTCTATCTCTGTTTTGTACTTTTATATAATAGAAGCTGATACTCTTTCTTAAGCCGTAGGCATCTTTGTTCTTTTTGTAGTATTGGTAGAGTTTTTTCTCATCTATATCTTGAAGAGATTGCTCTTTTTGCAGGATATAGTGCATCTTTTGCAGTAGAATCTTCTCAATTTTTGCATCATTTTTGTAAAGCTGTAATCTGTAAGCTTCCTGAATCATTGCTTGTTGCATATAGATATCTTCAATAAGTATTTCAGTGATAGCTTGTGAGGCTTTTATATGATATGTTTTTTCAAAGTTTTGTTTTATAAGTTCTGCTTGACTCTGCGTGAGAACAATTTTACTCTTTTGGGGACTGCTTTGCACAGAGGGTATTTGGAGTGTGTAATAGATATAGACAAGTGCACCTAATAGGAGAAAATGCAGAAGTGGTTCATGATAAATTTTGTTTATAATCGCTTTCAAATTAACTCACTTAAATCTATTAATGTGTATAATATACCTTATTAACTAAAGAAGGTATTAAAATGGTTTTAGTAACGGGTGGGGCCGGATATATAGGTTCACATACATGTATTGCTCTGCGTGAGGCAGGGTATGATTTTATTGTCTATGATAATCTCAGTAATGCTTCGCAAGAGAGTCTCAAAAGAGTTGAAGAGATTACAAATGAAAGTGTTGATTTTGTTGAAGGAGATATTCGTAACAAAGCAAAGCTCAGAGAAGTTTTTGAAAATAATGCTATTGATGCCGTTATCCATTTTGCAGGTTTAAAAGCTGTCGGGGAGTCTGTAGAACAGCCATTGAAATATTATGATAACAACATCTGCGGTACTGTAGCACTCTGTGAAGTGATGCAGGAGTATGGGTGTAAAAGTATTGTTTTTAGCTCTTCTGCTACAGTTTATGGTGACCCGCATACAACACCTATCAAAGAAGACTTTCCCCTTAGTGCTACAAATCCTTATGGGCGAAGTAAGCTTTTTATTGAAGAGATACTGCGTGATCTTTTTGTCTCTGATAAAGATTGGAAGATAATACTGTTACGCTATTTTAATCCTGTAGGTGCGCATAAATCGGGAAAAATAGGAGAAGACCCAAATGGTATTCCAAATAATCTGATGCCATATATCTCTCAAGTAGCAGTGGGAAAACGTAAAGAGTTACATGTCTTTGGCGGTGATTATGATACCAAAGATGGAACAGGGGTACGAGACTATATTCATGTTGTAGATTTGGCAGAGGGACATGTAAAAGCCCTTGACAAAATCAAAGAGCTTACAACTGTTTTGACTGTTAATCTTGGAACCGGAAAGGGATATTCTGTACTGGAGATGGTAGAGGCGTTTAAGAGAGCTTCCAGAAGAGATATTCCTTATAAAATAGTAGAGAGAAGAGCAGGAGATATCGCGAAGTGTTATGCTGACCCTGCATATGCGAAAGAGGTGCTTGGCTGGGAGGCCAAACGGGGAATAGATGAGATGTGTGAAGATGCTTGGCGATGGCAGTCTCAAAATCCTGACGGGTATAAGAACTCATAACGTAAAAAGAGCTCAAAGAGAGTCCCTTTGATTCCACTAATGTTATTTGAGTAGTTTAACCCAAATACAAGGTGGTCTTGAAGATAGACTTTTCCTCCGTAACCTGCGTTGATAGAGTAGCTGATACCGCTTGTTTCACTATTGTAGTAGGATGATATTTCAAAAAACGGTCTCCAGACACGTGTATAGATTCTGCTGTTTTGCATACCATACTCAAATGTAACTCCAAAATCATAAAAATTCTTTGGCAGCAGGTTGTAGAGTTCTCTTCTGAGCAGCTCAATAGCCCCTTTTGGACCATAGCTCTCATTAAATGTTGCATAGTCTGCAGCAAATACAATACGCATATCAGGGTATCCATTGCGAATCTGATAACCAATAAGGGCATTGATATAGCTGCTTTTGCCTATATAGATATTATCCTGTGATGTGTATCTGTTATGTGTATATTTCAGCTCAACTGCAGTCGAATTGAAAATATTATTGACAAGTTTTATAGAGTAGCTGTCTTTTTTCCCGCCCAGGAGCAGCTCTATGGACTCATCTGCTTTTATATTTTTTGCCACTTTTACCTCTGTTGTAAAATAGTTGTTTATTTTATATGTTGCAGCTGTATCAACACAATAGTAGTTTTTGAGTGCATGAACTGCAGAGAGATTGAGTGTAATCTGGGCATTGTCAAAGATCTTTTTGATACCGGCAGAGAGTTTTGTTGTGGTTGCAGGAACATAAATCAGTGTAAGACCATCAAGTGGAGCACTCTTTGTATAGTAAAAACTGTTGAGAAGATAGTATCCATTCTCCAGATAATAGGAGTTATCTATATCTATATATTTTTGTAAAAGAGGTTTCCTGTTATAGTAGGCACTTTTGATACTCAAGAGATTGCTTCTCTCTTTTGTGTAGTTCAGCATACTTATATAGGCATTTTTGTTCTTTTGGTTTTCATCAAGAGAACTGAATGCAAGTGATTGGGCAAGAGCAATATCACCGATTTGGTGTGCACCGTAGGAGGCATCATCTCTTGGTATTTGATGCAGGTGATAAAGAAGCAGTTTTGCTTTTGATGTATGGTCCTCTTCTAAAAGTGCATTGGCAAATTGCAGCCATATAGGTTTTTTTCTGCTGTGCAGATAGATTGTATGTGCCATCTCTTTTGAATCTGTTTTTGCTGCATAAGAGTATGCCAGGTCATCATAGTGCTCCTGCGTGAGATACTTTTTCGCACCAAGAAGTTTATGCTTAAAAGTATCAATGCTATCGAGATGAAGAGAGACTCTGAGGCTGTTATATAAAAAAAGATCATCATTTTTTATCTCAGGATGTTTGTGCAGTTGTTTGGCAAGTATCTTATTAATCTCACGTAAGGTCTTGAAATGGGCATTTTCATTAAATTGGGCTTTGTAGATATCATCTTGTAAAAATTTAAACTCTATACTCTTTTGCAGCGGTGAGTTGTACTCTTTTAGTTTTTGAAGATAGAATGCTGCCTGATTGACATCATGGATTGTAAAGTAAAGTGCGGAGATTATTAAAAGGTAGCTATGGGAGAGTTCCTGCTTCTGCGTGAGTTGATTGAGCAGATATTTTACTTCTGCATTCATTGAGAGCTGCATATAGATATCAATAATCTGTAGTGTCGCCGTCGGATTGTAGTTGGCTATTTTTTCAGCCTCTTTAAGTGCTGCAACGGTTTTGCCTTTTTGCTGCAGATGTTGATAGAGGCGTGCTTTGATAATCCAGTAGTTTGCCTGTTTCTTCAGCGGTGAATCTGAATTGTCAATAGCAGTAATAGTCTCTTGTAAAAAGGTGATTTTTTTCTCTTTGAGTGCCTGATTTGCAAAATCATAAAAGAGATAATCAAGATGATATTTTGCAAATCCTTCTTTGGTCATCTCTAATGCAAGCTGCGGATTTGTATCTCTGTTGGTGTAGATAACCCGCTCATAATCAACAAGACGTCCATTTTTATGTTTTATAAGTTCCAGTGATGCTTTGGAAGCTCTTTTATTGTGTTGCAGATACCAGCCAAGATCACTGAGCAGTTCATTAAGATGTCTGTCATACTTCTTTGAGAAGTCATATTTTGTTAGGATATCATAAGCTTTTGGCATTTCACGCATAATATAGTGATAGTATGAGATAAGTTCTATATTGCGTGAGGAGTAGTATTGTTTATTTTCAATGATATCAATGATTTTTTTTGCACTTTTTAAATCTTCCATATCCATATATATCTGTAAAATATCTGTAAGCAAAAGAGGATCATGGTTTTTGTTATACAGACTCTGTAATACCAGAGCAGCTTCTTGAGGAATACCTATTTGATGATAGATAAAAAGCATACGCTGTTTGTTTTTTTGTGTAGGATTGTTCAAGTAGGCAACTCTGATGAGTTTTTTCACTTTTTCATACTGATAACTATCAAGTGCATAATCTATAATCTCTTTGGCAAGCTGAGGTTTTTTAGTACGGTAATATATATATTCCATATACTGTATTGCCTCTTCTCCTCGTCCCATCCATCGGAGAACTTCGGCCATTTTTTGATTCCAGTAGAGTGAAGAGGGTTTCTCACGGAGTGCTATTTTTGCCGTTTGAAGAGCATTTTGCAGATCCTGGGAGTATAAAAATGATTGCAGTAAAAGGCGAAGTTCATTCTCTTGCGTATCTATTTTTACAATGCTCTTTGTTCTCTTTTTTGTTTTTGTGATTTTTTTATCTGTAGTGACTGCTGATTTAAACCTGTGTTTGTAACTCATAGCAACAACGGCATGTCTGTATTTTTCTTTATATTTTACAAGATCTCTGTTGGCATTTTTTATATGCTCATAACATCCACAGCGCATAGTCACTGTTTTTGAAATCTCCATAAGTTTACACTCATCTTTCAAATCTGTTTGACTCTCTTTAAGCTGCTCTTTTTGTGAAAGAGGAATGGAAAAGAGTTGTATTGTATAACAGACATCACTCTGCTTTGCAAAGACAAGTGTTGATAGAAATAGAAAAAATATAAATCGCATTGTTATCTCTTTAGTTTTAGTTTTAAAATTTGTTTTGCCAGATTATTGGCGCTTTTTGCATCATTGCTTGCCAGATATAATTTCAGCAGATAGATTCTTACTTTTTGACTCTGTAAAAAACTATTTTGATATTTTCTTGCTATTTTTGTTGCATCTCTCAGGTAGCCGCCTTGTTGCAAAACTTTCATTGCCATAAGCCAATATTTTTGTTTTTTTGCATATGTTTTACTTTTTTGAAAAAGCTGCATATAGCTGTAACTGGATGCTTTGTAGAGTTTTTGTGCAAGTTGGGCCTGGGCAAGTCTCTCTAACCAGAGCAGTGAGTGTTTTGCTTCATCCATAAGGTAGTATTGCGCTTTCTCTTTGGATACATAATGGTAGAGTAAAAAATATTTTGCCTCTTTCCATTTTTGTCGATGCCTCATATCATATATGGCAAGTCTCTCACTTAAGCTGATTGCATCATTATATTTGTGCAGATTAATTGCAAGATAGTATGCATCTTGGAGATATTCTAGGTTGTAAGGGTCATGTTGAAGCAGTTTTGTTAAAAACTTATAGGCCATTGTATCATTTTTGACAAAAAGTGCCTCTTTATATATCTGTTCTATATCATCTTTTGTATAGAAATGGTTAAGAATAATAAAAAGATTCAGAGCATAAAGCTCTTTGTATAGTTTTTTTGCCTCTATATTTTTTTTGTCTTTTAAGAGGTAAAAGTAGTCCTCTTTGGCAATTTTATAGCTCAAAAGATATGCTTCTTTGCGAATTTTTTTCTCCTTTGATCTTTTGAGCAGCTTTAAAAGTCTATATGCCAAATCTCTCTTTTCACCCCGAAGTGACTGTTTTGCTAGATTGAGCATAAGCTGCTCGTTTTGAGGGTCATTGGCAAGCATATTTTGTAAATAGAGCATACTGAGATCATAATTTGCATTTTCAGAGAGAATCTGTCTGTGGAGCAGCTCTTTTGGGTAGAGTATGACCAAGATAAGGATAAAAGCAACAAAACCTATAAATATCTCTTTATAGGTAGCTACATAATAGTGTTTATCTTCTTGCATAGACATCTATAGTCGCCCTTTTATCTGTTTTATATTTTATAGTGTATATACCTTTTTTATGTGATATTTTTGCACCTTTTGGCTCTATTTTGAGGCTGTATTTTTTTGGAATATAGAGTTTGAGTTCAAGGTTGACATGGGATTTTAGCTCTATATGAAAGTTATTGTTTGTGCGTTGAAGATTGAGAATCTTTCCGTTGGCTTCTACAAGATAGGCTCTGTTTTGAGTCTCTTTATGTTTTTTGTTTAAAAAAAGACGGCTTTTATCTGCAATATGGAGATAGGAGTGAGTCTCAGATGAGGAGTACCCTGCTATATTTTCATTGAGCTGAATATCTCTGTTTTGTTCTAAACGGAGTGTTTTTAAATTTTTTACTCCTTCAAAAAGATAACTGTTCGTATCTTCTGCAACAGAGATTTCGTAGTAGTCCATAACTTTTGGAATATACTCTGATGTAAAAATAGGATTGACATTTTGTCTCAAGGCCCAGTTATAGACATATTTGAGCGCATTGAGTGAAGCTCGTTTGGAACCTGAATAGAGATGGTAGTAGATATCAATAGGTTTGAATCTTCGTGGAGTATCTGTTAGTTTGAAGGTCTGTACCACTTTTTTAAATCCCCAAAAAGGTCCGAGCCACTCATTTGTGTAGATATTTTCATTCTGTTGGCCTGTATATATCTGATAGTAACCACCTCTTTCTACTCCCAACGGGGCTATATTACTAAGCCAGGGATGCAGATTTGTAATAGTTGTATCTCCTCCATTAATGTTGAGAATACTCTTTTTGTATGTATAGGCCAAGATATTTGCCGGTGGTATGCAGTCTCCGCTCCAAAATACGGTTGTTGCTTTTGGAAACTTCTCTTTTGTAATGAGTTGTGTGTTTATCTCATCCAGCATCCCTTTAATCTCATAATCCAGAGAAAATTTATACCCTTTTGGTTTGAGTCTGTATTTCTCATCTAAATCACCATTGATAATTTTGTTCCAAAAGTATGGGTGTGTAAATGTATGTGTCGCGGGTTCGACATTCTTGAGTGCAAATATCTTTTTTACTATTTTAAAGAGTTCTGCAGAGAGTTTTGGAAAAAGTCCGTTTTCATTGATTTCTGCACCGATTACAGAGACAGAGATGGGAATTTTGTATTGCGTGAGGATATCGCTGTATATGGTCTCTCCGGAGAAGCGTCTTGGGTCCCACTCAACTCTATTGACAATACCGTCCCCGTCGATATGACTAAAGAGAATGCGTTTCCCATTCTCTGTAGTTACATCAGGCACAGGAATCTTTTTAAGACGCAGTGCTGCTGCAAAAAATTTAAAAGGGTCAATGGTCCAGAGATTGTCCTGTGAAATCTCTGTCATAAAGGCTTTCTCTATGGCATAGCCTCCCCATGGTGTTATGGCTGCAAGTGTTGAGGATTGGTTTTGTTCATTGGCGACCTTATAGAGTATTTTTGCATTTTTTACAGAGAGCATATAGGGATTGTCATTGAGAGAAGGTGTTATCTCAAAGCCCATCATCGGATCTTGTATCTGAATATGATAGCTATGTTTTGCATCACTGGTATCCTCTTTATTGAAGATATTTAAAGGTTTGAGCAATGCAATATTGTCAATAGAAAAACTGCTGGCAAAAACTACTTTTATATTATACTCCTGGAGCTCCTTTATCCAGTCAATCAGTTTTGCAGGCTCTTTATAGTTGTTTCGTAGCCATATGACAACGCCTCCGTAGCGTTGCATTTGGGCCATTGTCGGAAGAGCTTGCTTGTCAAGATTATAGAGTTTTTGGATGTAGCCCATATACTCCAGCGGGAGTGCTCCGTAGAGATGGGCAGATTGATTTACTCTGTTGATATCTTTATTGTTAATAAGTGTCAAAATCTCTCTTTTGAGAGGATTCTTACTTGAGTAGCCATAGATATTGAGCTCTTTTGTTGCTACATAGGGAACAAAACCTCTCTTTTTTAGTTTGGCAACAAGTTTGTTTGCTTCTGTCGGCATTTTTTTCAATGGAAGATAATCAACACATATGATATCAACAGGGTATTTTGTAACTTTTCTGAGCTGCAGGTCAAGCCACTCTCTGTCATTGTCACTTACACTTTTGTATGCAAGGTTTTTTCCACCCAAACCTTGATAGTAGGATTCAAAAAGCATAGCGGTTATATCTTTGTGAACACTCTCTATAATCTCAAATCCACGATTTAAAATCAGTTTTGCGTGAGGATAGCGTTGATGAAAAGAGTGGATAATGTCAATGAGTGCTTTTTGACTCTTTTTACGGGCTTTGTCTGTTTTTGCAACCAGTTGATAGGAATCAAGTGTGTCAAAAAAGAAATTTTTAAATCCTTTTTTAATTTGTGGTTCTATCATCTCTCTAAAGAGAAACTCTTTGTACTTAGGATTTGTCAAATCAAGTACTTTGCTTTTCCAGGCAATGTTTTTTCCGGCAATAAGCTTTTTATCCATCTTTTTATATGCAGGGTCATGAATATCTATCTCTCCGATACTGACATAGGCATACATCTTTTCACTGTAGAGTTTAAAGCCGTGTCTGGCTGTATCGATATTGTTTGGTTCAACTATTATATAGTCATGAATTCCAACCATGGGATAGGATATATTCTCACCATAATATACAATGGCACTTTTATCTTGGACACTTCCAAAAAGAGAGAGGCCAAAGAGTAAAAAAAGGGTGAAAAATCTACTGCAGCATAAATGTTTCATAGTTAAGTCGCTCCATTTCATTTCTAATAATTATAACACTTGCCAAAAAGACAATAAGCAGAGATACGGCATATCCGTATCCAAACATTGCAGGCCCCATATTGACAGATATAAGTGTTAATACAGTATTAAGTACCAAAAAGGCAAAAGAGAGCCACATTGCCACAAGTTTTCTGTCAAGATAGTAGAGAATGGCCAAAACAGACATAAATGCAAGCTGCAGCATCGCTCCGATTGTCAAGATAAAAAGCAGCCCAAGATAGAGCTGGGGAATATTTAAAAAATCAAATGCATAGGGTGCTGAGAGAAAGAGTATAATATCTACAATGGCCTGAATAATGATAATCTCATGAATCGCATGGCGGATAACAAGAATCATATCATCTCTATAGTCTGTAATCAGCTTAAGCGTTGCTCCGTTTCTAACAGCATTATAGTAAAGATCATATTTTTCGGCAAAATCAGCTTCCAGACGGAAGAAAAAGATAGCCATACCCGGTAAGATGGAGAGATAAGCCAAAAATATAGGTATATCATATACAACAGAAGCATGCAGTTTCCCTATAACAGCATATCCTGTCTGTGGTGAATACCAGAAGATTACCTTGTCAATCCATGCTCCGACATTGTAAAAAAGGCCGGCAAGAGCCAAAGACCAATAAAAATTCTTCTCCAAAAAGAAATCTATTTTTAAAAATATTGAAGAGTTGTAGCTTTTTATAATAAGCGTCATTAAAATAACAAGTAAAATGGCATTGCCCGCAAAGAAGATGTAGATGAGTTTCTCAATGGTATCTCCAAAATAGACAGAGAAGAGGACAATTGCCGCGTAGGAGAGAAAGTAGGACCATACAACACTGTTGTAGTATTTAAGACTGGCAGCCAATATACTAGAAACCCATACACCGCACAGCACCAAAAAAGTGATGACAACACCAATAATAAAGATAGTACTCTGCCCCTCAAATATCCATATATAAAAAGGAATAATAAAAGGCATACCCAGAATCCAGGCTAAAAAGATTGCTCCGAAATAGGAGGGTAAAATCTGATCCTCTTTATGTTTAAAAATAAGATCGGCAACATAACGGGTGTAGGGAAGTTGAATAATACCGGTAATAATAAGACTGGAAGCCAGGGCAATAGCATAGGTAATAACGACTTGAAATCTGTAAACATCACTCTGCGCTCCATAGTGGGCAAGATTGATAAAACCTACAAGCAAAATTGCAATTATCGAGATAACCCATGGACCCGAACTTAAAATTGCAGAGTATCCATAAACTTTTGCAAGAGAGAGGATTCTGTCCTCTTTGAGAATTTTACGAAGTTCAAAACCTATACCAGCCACTACTTCTGCTCCTCTTTATAAAGTCTGTTTTGCAAATCATCCCATGTAAGTTCAATCGCTTCGTTGTAGAGCTCTCTGTACTCTTCTAAAAACATCTCTTGTCTATAGTATTTCTCTACACGTGTAAGTGCTACTTTTTGTGCCTCACTCCAAAGACCGTTTGAAAAGTCTAAAAATTTTGCATACTCTTTGGCGAGTGCGTGAGGATCTGCAATACCCGTAATCGCACCTGCTTTTCCAAGAGAGATATCCTCTTCATTGATACCACCCTCTATAAGATCCCGGCAGCTTCCCACATCTGTTGCAACACAGGGTACACCTGCAGCGAAACCTTCTAATATAACCAGGGGCATACCTTCACTGATAGAGCTGAGTGTCTGCAGTGCCGATTTTGGCAAAATCTGTTTAATATCCGAATGTCCAAAGAATTTGATTTTATCACTACTCTGCTCTATCTCTTTTGCAGAGAGAAGAGATTTGTTTCCGTCAAACTCCTGAATTGAACTTTTCAAATCAAGTGCCAAAGCCATCTGCTGACACTCTTTGACATACTCTTTGTCTTCATCCACCGCACCGACAATCCACCCTTCGGCATCAGGCACACTCTCTAAAAGAATTTTCATAGCACGAATAAATGTTTTTATATCTTTAATAGGTACCACACGCCCAATAAGTGTAATAATCGGTTTTGGAGGGTCTTCTCTATACTGCATTGTAGCTTTGAGGGTGTCAACATCAACTCCGTTTGGAATAATACGGGTTCTCTCAGCTGGAGCATTGAAGGCAATCTGTATATTTTTGGCCCCGCTAAAGAGGGAGAGAATATGGTTTGAGCGATAGTAACAAAAGATACCTATCTTATCAAAAAAGTTAATCCACATCTTTTTAATGTAGTTGTAATCTTCTGGTACTTGCAGAAGTGCCGGTTTTTTATATTCAATCCACTCTGCTGAGAGCATATCTATTTTTCTCTCTCTTGTGTAGATACCATGCTCTGTCAGGAAAAAAGGACGATTGTTTGTATAGGAGGAGAGTGCTCCCAAAAAACCTGCATAACCGGTAGATGGTGAGTGGTATATCTTTGTTTTTGGCAGATTTTTAACAATATTGGCTAAAATCCAGATAGGTTTATGGATGTTTCGCAGTGTCCAAAAATAATCAATGAAGGGAATGTCTGGACAGTTTTTAGAGTAAATTTCTGTTAGGAAATCCCATGCACGTCGTGAGTGTAGAAAATCTTCAAAGGTTACCTCCTCGATATAAAAATCAATATTTTGCAGCATTTCAGGAATTTGACCATTGTTGTTTCTAAAAGATTGGTAGAGCTCACGTACAGACTCAAAGGCTTTCTCATCCCCTTCTCTTCGTTTTGGTTTATCTTTATTACTCTCATCACTAAAGAGATAGTGAACTTCAAGATGTTTCAGATTGGGAGGAAACTCATAGTTTATCTGCATCGGCTCGCCATCCAAATAGGGAGTTGCCCCAATAAAGCAGACACCAAAGGTAAAGTCTGGAAGACCTTTCATAAGCTGCAAAATCCAGCTTGAGACACCCCCTTTGACATATGGGTAGGTACCTTCTGAAAAAAGCATAATATCTACATGCTCACTTGTAGGAAACTTAGGCACTTCTACTCTCCCACTGCTCAATCAAAGGGTAGAGTTTTGCATTGAAACGTAAGGATTCATGCTGATTTAAAACAGATTTTGTAATATGGTATTTTTTAACATTATAATAGACCTCTGCAAGATAGGGAATAATAGATGTCGCATTTTCAGGCAGAAGCTCTTTTGCGATTGTAAATTCAGATTGTGCCGCTTCATACTCTTGTCGGTAGAGGTGAATACGTCCAAGCAGAGTATACAGGCTTGAAGCTTTCTCATAATATTCACTGAGCCTGTTCTTCTCTTTTCTGTCTGAAAGTATAAGTTTATTCTCCTCTATCTCACTTCCTATCTTCTCAATCTCCTGCAGATAATAGTTTTTTGCAAGATTTATATAATTGATTGAGGAGTTTAAGAAGTTGTTTTTGAGACTTTCGTGAGAGAGTTCCATATAGACGAGTTCCCAGTAGGAGAAGGCCAGAGTCATGGCAGCTTGAGCTTTCATCTGTGCATTGGCATCTTTGTCTTCATGAATTGTGTGAAGACTTGTATTTATTTTGGAATTGATCTTCTTCTCCAGATTGTTCAGTATTGAGTACCCATAGAGACGAATCTCATCATCCCGGCTTGAGAGTGTCTGCTTTATCACTGCAAGACTTGAAGGAGAAGGTGTAGAGGCCAGTGTTGCTAATGCTCGCAGTTTTTTGGACTTTGGTACATATTCGTTATTGATGAGGTTAATCATTGAACCTTCACCAAAAATTCTCTCAACTTTCATAAAGTTGTCTTTAAACTCATTCAAATCCAAAATATTGGTAAAGACAACTTTTTTTTCATACTTTATATGGGTGAAATACCATGTAATCCAGAGGGTGAAGATATATCCGACAACAGGAATAGCTATATTGAAAAAGAAGATGAAAATTGTTGCCATCAATCGATTATTTCTATATAGGGAGGCTCTTATTAAAATCTTTTGAACTTTTGTATTCTCAAGGCGTTGTATCTGTTTAAAATCTATTATACGATTCTCTTCATCTTCGCCTGGAAATCTTTTTCTCAGATAAAATGAGACAAGATAGGAGAATATCAGTGTGACTAGAAGGTAAAAAGGAATATATTTTTCAATCATTGTGATACTCTAGTATATATTTTTCCATCAACTCACCGTTATGGATATCAAAGAACATATGCTCAAAGTTTTTATCATTCTCATCTTCAAAACTGTTTAAGAGACGGTTGAGAAAACCGATTGCTGCCGCTTTATCATTCAGAGGAAACAAAAAGAGTATAAAATGGAGATTTTTCTCCTGATAGGAGGTTAAAAGGTCTAAGGAACGAAGCATCTTTTGTGCTTTTTCAAAAACTTTTATACTCTGTATCTCATTTTTTGTTTTAAGCACCATAAGAGTAGAGTGTGTTTTGTATTTTTTCTCCAGCAGGGCTGTTCGTATATACTCATAACGAAAATGTTTGTCCTGAATAAAACGCAGTTGTGTGCTTTTTCTCAGTATCTCCTGCTTTAGTCCAGAAATCAGCAGATATTCAAATAAAATAGAGAGTGAAATGAGATTTTCTCTGTTAAATGCCATAAAAGGCATCTTTTCAATTACAAGAATTGCCAGCATCTTGTTCTCATAGATAATGGGAATGGTAGCAAGAAATTTTGAATCTTCAACATCTTTTCTCAGTGCTGGATTCCCCTCATCATCACTAACATAGACGACCTGTTTGTAGTTAATTGATTTATCTACAAGATACTCTTGAAAAATTTCTGCTTTTGTATATCTTTCACTTGTTGCACTGTAACATATTTCAGAGTTGTGTTCACTAAGGTACTCCAGATTCTCTTTCTCTTTGGCGTAGATGACAAATCCGCCCTGCAGGTGGAAAGATTTTTCAAGCAGAGCAAGGAATTCAATAAAATACTCTTCTTGTGTTGTTTTTGTCTCTGCTTTGTTCTTGAGAATCTCTTCAATGGCACTGCGAATACTCATAGGCTTGAGAACATGGTTCTTTTCAAGTTGATCATGTGAGATTTTTAAAGAGTAGAATGCATTGGCCAGTTCATTGAGTTTAGTCGTTGTGTAGTTACTTTGTGTTTTGAGCTCTTTAATCTGTTTTGTCCAATAGTAGTGAAATTCACTAAATATCATCACCATAAGAAGGTTGATAAGAAAAGGAACATAGGGAAATACAGGATAGGTTATCCACATAACAATAGCAATAATACCAAGAGCGAGCATTCCGCTCTCAAATCCGTGAAAGAGTGTAATGATTGAGAGCAGAATCAGAAGATATGGAATATTCTTTTCTGTCAGACATATATCATGCGGCTCAAAAAGGTACCCTGCAAGTAAAAATATTCCAAGCAGAAAAAAAGTCTCAAGATAGGTATGTTTTTTAAGTAACTGGAATAGTTTACTCTTTTTTATCGTATCTTTGATTCTTCCGTTTTCTTGAGTTGCCATAATATATCTAATAGAGTTGTTATACTACTGAAACATATCTTCAATAAGTGACTGGGCAGTTGTTCCTATGGAACCGTTTCCCCAATCATTGTTTGCACCAACACTACTCCAGACAAGTTCTCCTGTCTTTGTGTTATAGAGTGCCAGGCGAAGTGCAACAGCCGGCTCTCCGTCAATACCTGTTTTGTAGCGCCATTCACTGACAGCTCCTGTCATATAGTAATCTGATTTACTCTCAAGAGCTCCGTTTTTTGGTTCTTTTACATAGCTGACTCTGTAGCCTTTTGCACTGAGAACACCTTCAACAATATTTGCTGCACGCATACCTGCACGAGGAGTATCTGTATAGTTGTTTAAAGTAAAGAGCGTAATATGAACACTTTTGTTCTTATCTGAAAGAGGCAGACTCTTCTGTGTTGTTGTCAAAATTTTTCCAGAACATCCTGAGATAAGTATTCCTAATAGAACTAAAGCAGAAAAGAAAAATATTTTTTTCATCTATAACCTTTTAAGAGTGATTTTCCAAAGAATTAATATTATATCATTTATTAATGAGAAAGGAGTGAAACTCCTGTCAAATTTATCAAAAAAAGTTTAATTAAAAATATATTTACACATTTTTTGATTTTTGTGATAGGGTGTGAATGTTAAAAAAGAGTGGGTTGAAGTGCTTTGATTTTGTAACTCTTTCTGTGAATGGGAGAGTAGCCATATTTTTTTATCATCTCTATATGGAGCTTTGTTCCATACCCTTTGTGTTTTTGGAGTTGATAGTGTGGATATTTTTTTGCAAGTTCTAAAATATCTCTGTCGTGTGTAACTTTGGCCAAAATAGATGCAGCACTTACTGCAGGCACTTTCCCATCTGCTTTTATCATAGTCTCTACATTTGCCACACCAAAGTTACTGTTCCCGTCAAAAAGATAGCTCTGTGCATCAACTCTGCTTATAATCTCACGCAGCCCCTCACGCAAGCATTGAGAGATGCCTTTGTTGTCTATATCCTGAGCTGAGAATTTTACAATATGATAGCTTGCAGAGGAGCTGACTATCTTCTCATAGAGTTCTTCTCTTCTTTTGGCTGTCAGTTTTTTTGAGTCGTTAAGCCCCTCAATCTCCTCACGTAAGATACATCCTGCCATAACAAGGTCTCCTGCAAGAGGGCCTCTTCCTGCTTCATCAATACCGCATAAACTCTCCATTTTAATCTCCCAGTGCCCAGATATCAAAAGGTATTATAGCAACCTCAGAGAGCGGGTGCGATATAGTGCCCTCTTTATTCATTGTAATGACTGTAATCTTTGCTATACCATAGCTAAAGAGAAAAGCCTCAATAGATTCAAGCTTTTTAAAGAGTCTTCTCTCATCAGCAAAAGGCTTACAGAGAATAATCTCATCAGTTTGCGGAAGATAAAAATCTATACCATCTTCGTAATAGACCTCTGTTTGAGATTTTAAAAGTTCCAAAAAGACCATATTCTCAAAGAGCCGACCGAAGTTTTTTTCTGTACTGAGGGCACTTTTTATAGAGGTGTCACATAGATAGATTTTTTTCGTAGCTCTCTCATGGGCATATTTTGAGAGTTGATGAATATAATTTTTCTTACGGAGAGCTTCAAAGGATTTGTAGAGTTTGTCTTTGGATATCTTGCGTGAGAGTTTAAGACGCTCATAGAGCGTAAATGCGGAGAGTTTTTGGGAGATAAACTTTGCACACAGACGCATAATGTCAAACTCTGTCTCATCAAGGGCAAACAGAAGTGTTCTTTGCAAATAAGATATACGTTCATCAACTCTTATCTTATGCATTCCCGCAAAGCCTCCAAGTTGAAAAAAATGGTTTAAAGCAGAGGAGTCATACTTATGCTCATAGGCTAAAAACTCCTCATAATCCAAAGGGTAGAGTTGTATCTTTTGAAGATAGGGAATATCGTAATCCTCTTGAGAAGTAATAAGGAGTTGCGAGACATTGGCAAAGCTAAATGCTTGTGTATAGTTGTCAAGTGCCAGTACATCTATTTTATTACGGTTACAAAAGGAGGGCAGCAGAGTGTTGAGCTCTTGAATATCTATGCGGATATCACTACAGTCAATATAGAGATAAGAGCCTTTTTTTAAACCAATCAGATAGTTTTTAATCAGTTTTGTCTTTCCACTCTGTGCAATACCGATAATCTGATACGATTTTTCATCAATAGAGACTTTTCTCTCGTGATAACGTTCTATCTGCAAATCGGTCTTGTAAAACTCTTCAAGTAATATTTCCATAAAAGAGAATCTTCTTTAAGACTATTTTGATGGTTGGAGTTTTTCAAGCTCCTCTCTAAACCACTTTGTTAATAGGCTCTTCTCTTCTTTTGAGAGTTTTGCCTCTTTGTGAAAGAGAAGATAACTTGGAAGCGGCATTGTATCTAGTTTAAGTGTGCGTATCGCTTTTTTGAGTCTGAGTATCTTAATCTCTTTGTCTATTGTTTTGTAGCGTGAGAAGTTCAATGCCGCACGCCCATTCTCAACGTGAGAAACAACGCCAAAGGAGAGCGGAGCGATATAGGCATATTTGGACCACTTCGTCTCATCTGAATGACAGTCATAGCAACTTTTGTGAAGTATCTGCATAACTTCTGGTTGAGCATCCAGGGCTATACTCTTATCAACAGGCGGATTTGTTCTCTCAAGAGGAATAAATTGAATCGCTATAAGTGTAATAAGAAGAAAAAGAGATGTTTTCAGTAACATTAAGAGCCTTTGTATGTAATTTATATTATTTCTTGCATAGTGTAAAAATTGTAGCATAGATTTGCTAATCTCTTAAAAATAGAGACTTTTTTCAAGAAAAATAGTAAATAGAATTTTATCACTTCCTTATTAAAAGGAAATAAATTTAAAAGATTTTTCATTTTTTGCCCCTAAATCCTTGAATATTGCCCTTACTTTGAGTATAATTCCGCTCCCTTAAATAGTTGGGCTAGGATCCAACGAGTTCTTTAGAAGGAAAATTATGGAAAAAATTCGTTTAAAATTGAAAGCTTACGATCATCGTGTACTTGATAGATCAGT
>Ga0256828_1001004_pt1 | contig 18192 bp, 20 predicted proteins | sample CV88metaG_FD_185993 | JGI IMG/M metagenome (GOLD analysis project Ga0256828, IMG submission 185993) | Hydrothermal vent microbial communities from East Pacific Rise, Pacific Ocean - CV88 | ecosystem: Environmental > Aquatic > Marine > Hydrothermal vents | place: Pacific Ocean: East Pacific Rise...
AAATAGATAGTGTCTCTTACTTGCTTAGTTTTCAATGATCTCAAATGGTTGAATCTAACTCGATTCTTCGAACTTAAACTCTAAGTCCTACCGTTTGTGGATGGGAATTATAGGGGGTTGTTGCTTAATGAAAGCTTAATATCTAAAGAAAGTTTATATAAATTTTATTGTTAGTTTTTATCTGTAATTGTGTAGTAGTTTTACCCCATTATATTTGGGGTAAAATTTATATATTTATCTCTATAGAAACAGGCTCTGAAAAGTTTGGAACATCATCATAAGAGAATACTGCATAATATTTATGAACCTCTTTGTCTCCAAAGTTATCATAAGTGTATGTATCACTTCCTCCATAAAGTTTTTGACCATCATAAGGTGAACATGGAACTTTAAATGGATTTTTCACTACGATAACACCTTTAAAACCATCATCATCTGGTGCATCCCATGTTAATTTCCCTATTCCATTTTCTACACTATAATTTAAGTTTTCAACTTTTTGTGGAGCTAGACGGCGTTTTTTAATATAACTAATTACTAAAGATGGTCTTTTAATTCGTTTTGAATCTATCCAGTCTACACTTTCAGCTTGTACATTTTGTTTTTGAGAAGAAGCTGATATAACAAAGATTACTTTTTGTGTATTTTGTGCCATAGCTATCATCTCATTGATTGCATAGGTATCAAAAACAAAACGCTGCTTAGCACTCTCTTTAATATCCACAACACTTACATCATAACCAATACGCTCTATAATCTCTCGCTCTTGAATCTTTTTATATGTTTTTTCACCTTCACATGGTGTTATCATCTCTATATGAAAACGCATATGCTCTTTTGCATTAATTTTTTGTGCTTCTATATCTATATATGATGAGGATATAACTGTATTTTCCATATCTGGAAGATTGGAAAGGTCAAACTCTATGCAGGCATAAATTTTATTGCCCTCTTTGTCAAATCCTGATTGAAGTTTTGATTCTTTGAGTCCATTTGTTGTAGCACTAAACTCTACTGAAGATTGAAGATCAATTTTTGCTTCATCTATAGTATAAGAGATATCCAATTTTGGTCTATATGTAAGCCCGCCACTAAATTTACCATAGCCTATATCCCATTGCATCATTTGTGAGGCACGATCAAGTGGTAAAGAACTTGGCCCTTCCATTCTAAAATAGGCTTCACGGCGTTTGAGTGACTTTTGAAGAACTGCTATCTCTTGAGCTGCAAATTTATATGTTCTCCAGATACCTTGAGAGAGTTGAGCTGAACCTGTTGGTCTATCTATATAAGAGAGCATCTTTGCATTTTTAATCTCATCAAAACTATCTATATTATCAATAGTTCGCTCATCCATCTGACCAACACGCCATTCACCGTAACTTTCAACTTGTACAGAAACACGGTTCATTGGATAGTAAGAGATAACTGCATCTGTAATAATTGCATTTTCAGGAATTGTTGAGAGTGAGAAGCCTGTTACACCATAACACTCACCCTTTCCTTTTGAGATACCTACAAATAAAGAGTTATTTCCAAAGTGTTCTTTATTTTTCTTTGTTTTTTCACCAACATAGCCAATCTTATCTGCTACAGGATATAAAATTTTAGAAAACATATTTTCATTTGGATTTGTTCTTACCCCTACCATTTGAGCAAAAGGTGATTTGATTTTTTTCTCTTTACACACTGCTCTAATATAATAATAATAATTTTTAGAAGTTTTCAGATTTCTATCTGTAAAACTATGAAGCTTTGTCATTCCTATACGATTCGATGCTTGGGCATGCCCTTTTTTCTTTGTAGAGCGATAAATCTCAAAGTAAACTGTATCATCACTAACATAATCCCATGAAAGTTCTACCTCTTTTGCACCTACAGTTGGAGCTATGAAGTTTTCAACTCGAGGAAGGGTATTTTCTTTTTTATAATTGTTAACTTCTGAAAGAGCAATCATTAATGCTGGAATATTTTCATCAATATTTTCACTCATATGTTCTATGTAATCACTAATATTTCTCGTTCCAACCTCGACGACAAGAGAGAGTGCTCCCTTGGAGTAGTAAAATTCTCTACCACTTCCAGAGATAAGATGTACAGGAGGTTTTCCCATATGATTCCCATATTCACGGCCACTCTCTTTGCGAATCTCTTCTGCCATATTTGAAGCGAGTATATTTAAGTCGATTGCATCTTCAGCATCTTCGTGTATAAAGTTATGTGCAGGGAAAAATACATTTCCTTGTGAGTGATAATCTAGTGCTATCGTAATATTGTCATGTGACTCTACAAAATCTCTTAGAGCACTTGTTTCAGGCTCACTAAAAGCAGATGGTCCTGAGTAAACATTTGAACTTGTATTATGATTGGGTGTAAAACCTACAGAAAAGTTTCTATTGAGATCAACACCAAAAGTACCGTCACCATTTTTTCGACGATTTTTACGCCAAAAAGCAAAATGATTTCTTGAATACTCAAACCCATCGGGATTTGCACACGGTACCATATAGAGTGTAGTTCTATCGAGTATATCATTGAGTTGTGGATCATAATCTATGTGATCTAAGATATATTTTGCAAAAGAGAGAGAAAGTTCTATCCCTATCCACTCTCTTGCATGGATTGTACCTGTGTAAAATAGTGCTGGCTTTTCTCCAGCATCTTTAACATTTTTTGTTATGCTTACGGCGATGATATCTCTATCTTCCCATGTTTTACCTATAGATTCTACTTGAAAAAGATTTGGATTAGATGCTTGTGCAGATTTAAAAAAATCTACACACTCATCATATGAAGTGTATTGTTGTCTCAAAATTTGACCTTAAAATTGATAAATTTTTTCGAAATGATACTCTTACTTCGTTTTTCTGTCAATTAAATCTACGATTAAGTCAATTTTTTTATCATTAAAGTTCAATCCCATTTTTTCTTGTTCAGGAGTGGCAAATGCTGGTATGCCATTAACCTCTAAAACAATGTATTCCTCTTTTTCTCTATCATAAATGATATCTACCCCACCAATATCTACACCTGTTGCAGCACATGCTCTAATCGCAACATCAATGATCTCATCATTTGCTTCGCGCATAAAAACTGAACCACCACTTGTAACATTTGTTCGCCAATCAGTTCCATTAGCTTTACGCCCATAACAAGAAACAAACTCTCCATCGACAATATCTACACGGAAATCTGTATTATCATAATCTATAAATTTTTCAACATAAAAATAACGAAGATCCATCTGATTTAAAAATGGCATAAGCATATCTAGATTCGCTTCATTTTCAATCTTTGTCAGGCCAACTCCACCCCAACCATCAGTTGGCTTGTAAACCATTTTATCCCATTTTTTAATGATTTTTTTAAGCTCATGCCCATCATCACGATGACATAATTTATAATCAGCTGTTTTAATTCCTGCATTACGCAGTATAAATGAGGTGTGAAACTTATCTTCAGTCAGTGCAAAAGAATCATAAGTATTAATCATTGGGATAACACGATTTAGTGCTTGATACAAATACATTTGATACAGTGTTTGTTCTCCAGCATTATATGAGAAGAAAAGATCTAACTTATCTAGTTTTTCACCATAATGTTCATTATCACCACGATAAAGGATATGACCATTTTTAGCAATAGCATTACGAAGATTGATGTTCTCTAAAACTTCTATATCTCTTTCGTTAAGCTTTTTAATCATTTTTTTAGCAATCTTATCACCACCACCATTTGTATAAAGCCACATTCCTATTTTTCTATCTGCCATCTCTTCTCCTAAAAATCTAATTTTTCTATAAAATGTTGAAAAAGCTTTTTACTCAAGGCGATACGTGAAGTAAAACTACTTTTGAGTGCTCTTTCATCTACAGTATGATCCCCATCACCAAATGGACCAAAACCATCTAAGGTTATAACACCACACGAGCTTACTATGTTTGCATCACTTACACCACCACGCTCTTCATATGGTAGCTTCTCACCAGTTATAGTTTCTATACTGTGAATTAATTTTAAAGATTCCTCTGATGTTTGCATCACATCACGTTGAATTCCCCCACTTAAATAAGACTTTACTCCATCAACATAGGAATGTGATACAATATTTTCTATCTCTTTTAAGACTCTTTGTTTTTCATCACTTGTTTTGTAGCGAAGTTCAAAAGTCAGGTGAGCATGAGGAGAGATGGTATTTGCACCTATACCACCCTCCATTTTACCAACATTGACAGTAGTTCCTTTTGCTAAATCTGTAAGTTTTACAAGCTCTTGAAGTTTGTATGATGTTTCAAGGTTAGCATCATTACCATCTGCATAATGGTTTCCTGCATGAGCTGCTTTTCCCTCTATATCTATAAAAAAAGTACCTACTCCCTTACGAGCTGTTACTACTTCCATCTCTTTGCCTGCAGCTTCATACACAAAACAATAATCATAATTTTGTGCTAACTTGGCACTAAGGTGTTTAGAATCGTCACTTCCAGTTTCTTCATCACTAACTAGTAAGATATCTATATTTTGAATCTCAATATTTTCTTTTTTAAGTTCCCGAAGGGCTTCAACAAAAACAATATTGCCACCTTTCATATCGCAGACACCAGGGCCGTACACCCATTCCTCATCTTCAGAGTATGCTTCAAACTTTCCCTCAGGAAAAACAGTATCAATATGTCCAAGTAAAAGAAGTTTTTTGCCACTAGTATGCTTTGAAATATAATGGTGATGATCACCTATGGCACCACGTTCATGTAACTCTAAAGTAAAGCCAAGTTCATCCAGCCAAGTGTCAAAGATTGCTCCAACTTTGTCAACACCAGCTTTGTTTTTAGTATATGAATTGATTTGTATAACAGTTTTTAAATCATCTAAATATTGCATTAAATTCCCAAGTATGAAATCATATTGCAAAGATTATACAACGAAAAAATTTAAAGTTGATAAAAAAGTGTTGTTTTTAGGTATTTGTTAGTGGGGGAGTGTAAATTAAGAAGTTTTAAATGCCAAAGGGCTAGAAGATTATTTTCTTCTAAGCTCTTTAATACGTGCTTTTTTACCAGCAAGTTCACGAAGGTAGAAAAGTTTAGCACGACGAACACGACCGCGACGAAGAACTTTAATCTCTTCAATTGAATCAGAATAGATTGGAAAGATTCTCTCAATACCAACACCATTTGCTCCGATTTTACGTACAGTGATAGTTTCACCAGTACCTTGACCACGTCTTGCAATACATACACCCTCGTATGCTTGAACACGAGATTTGTCACCCTCTTTAATAGTTACTGCTAAACGAACAGTATCACCAGCACGAAAATCTGGAATATTCTTCTCAGCTAGTTGTGCTTTTTCAAAGTTTTCAATATACTTATTTCTCATAAGATGTCCTTGTTTTGTGCTTTAAAAGCTGCTCTGGTCTGAAAAATTTAGTCTTACATTCAGACAGGGCTAATTTAAGTGAGCGAATTTTACTATGATTTCCCTTTAAGTATTCTGATGGAACACCAATTTGTTGATAAATTTTAGGTTTTGAAAAAGATGGAGCTTCTAAAAGTGGCGTTTCAAAGCTTTCAACACTTAATGAATCAGCATTTCCCAAAACACCATCTATATTTCTACTCACTGCATCACATACAACTAAAGAGGCAAGCTCTCCACCTGTAAGGATATAATCACCTATAGAGAACACTTCATCAGCGAACTCTTCAATCACTCTCTCATCGATACCCTCATAACGTCCACTCACAAATGCTACATGCTCTTTTTTTGCAAGTCTTTTCGCATCATTTTGTGAAAACTGCTTAGCAACAGGTGTCATAAAAATGATATGAACATTCTCATCCTCAAATTTTAATGCACTTAGTGCATCAAAAAGAGGTTGAGGATTCATCACCATTCCAGCACCACCACCAACAGCTGTATCATCTACTTTATGATGCTTGTTTGTAGAAAACTCACGAGGATCAAGATAATTTATCTCTAATAGATTTTTATCAATAGCTCGTTTCAATATAGAATCTTGAAAGTAACCCTCAACAAGGTTACTAAAAAGTGTTACAAATGTAAACTTCATTAAGATGCTGCTAGTATATCCATAGCACCCGACACCTCTATGATTTTTTTCTCAATATCGATGCTGAGTTTAAATGGAGGAATATAAGGGATGAGAAAGCTTTTTGCGAAACCTTGTTCTACAAGAGCCTCATCTGTTTTAACACTTAAAAAATCATGCATTGTTAGTCGCTCAACCTCATGCACAACTCCTAAGCGTTTTCCATCTTCAAAAACTTCACAACCTTCTATATCAAACCAAAAATTTTCACCCTCTTCTAAATGACAATCGCGTCGCGTTTGTTCATATGTCGTATAGAGTTTTGCATTTGTAAATTTTTTACAATCTTCTGGATTTTGTAATCCATTGATTTTTACAAGACCTCTATCTAAGTCAACATCAGTTAAGGTAATAGTGTCTTTTTTATTGATAAGAAATTTGGAATTTTTTTGGAATTGTTCAGGGAAATCACACTTGATGTGAAATTTCATATCGCCTTTTATCCCGACAGTTTTGCCGAGAGTAGCGATATGAAGGAGTTGTTCTTTAAACTGCTTCGACATTGATACGGTAACTCACACCATCTTTAGCTTTACAGCCAGAGATGACAGTTTTTATAGCACCAATCATCTTACCACTCTTGCCAATCAGTTTTCCGATATCGGACTGATTCGCATAAAGAACAATCTCAGTAACTTCGTCGCCTTCTTGAACTTCCACTCTTATATCATCAGGATTTGATGCTATAAGTCTTGCAAATTGTGCGACAAAATCAGCGATCATGACTAACGACCAGTGATCTTTTTAACGCGGTCACTCATTTTAGCACCAACGCTTAACCAGTAGTCAAGTCTTTCGTTATCAACTACTAATGTTTTCTCTTCGTTCATTGGGTTGTAGTGACCAATAAGTTCAATCCAACCACCATCACGACGTTTACGGCTATCTGTTACCGCGATACGGTAAAAAGGTCTCTTTTTTCTTCCCATTCTAGTTAAACGGATTACTGTCATTTTAATGTCCTTAAGTTTTAATATAAAATTTCGGGGTATTTTTGCAGAATAATTTTGTACAAAGTACAAGGAGTTATTGTGCCTCTTACCGCCTTTTGGCGTTATATATCTTGGTTTACAAGATACCTTCTAATCACAGAGGGATTATTTCAGAAGTTAAACGATGGGCGAATTATAGCGAGATAATTCTTAAATGTAAAGAACCTAACGAGGAAGTCCACCCATTCCGCCTGGGCCACCCATACCACCCATCATTGACTGTAGTTGTTTCATCCCATTTTTACCAGAGAATTTTTTGGCCATTTTTCCTGCATTTTTAAACTGTTTAATCATACGATTAACTTCGACAATCGTAAGTCCACAACCATTAGCAATACGTTGCTTGCGAGAGTTGTTTAAAAGATCTGGATTCTCACGCTCTTTTTTCGTCATAGAGCTTACCATCGCTTTGATATTTTTCAGTTCTGATGAGTTTTCAAAGTCAAAATCTTTAATCGCTTTACTCATACCACCCATACCAGGAATCATCCCCATGATAGAGCTCATTGAACCCATCTTTTTCATCTGTTCCATCTGCTCTAGGAAATCGTTAAAGTTAAACTTCCCTTTTTGAATCTTTTTGGTCAGTTTTTTAGCTGTTTTTTCATCTATAACATTGGCAGTTTTCTCAGCTAGACCTTCAATATCTCCAAAGCCCATTAAACGATTTACAATACGATCAGGAAGGAAAACTTCTAAGTCTTCCATCTTCTCTCCCATACCGATAAAACGCAGTGGTACTTGAACCTGAGAAGAAAGACCAAGAGCTACACCACCCTTAGAGTCACCATCGTATTTTGAAAGGATAACTCCATCAATACCGATTTTTTCTTTAAATGTTGTTGCTGTACGAATTGCATCTTGACCTGTAAGTGAATCTGCTACATAAAAGATCTCATCTGGAGAAGCTACTTTTTTCACCTCTGAGAGTTCATCCATAAGCTCATCATCTATCGCTAAACGTCCAGCTGTATCGATAAGAACAACATCAAAGATTTTAGAATTTGCATATTCTAAAGCAGATTTTACAACATCTACAGGGTTTTTCGTCGCTTCATCTTCATAAAGTTCTACTTCTATCTGTTGTGTGATTTGACGGAGCTGTTCAACTGCTGCTAAACGCTGTAAATCGGCCGCAACAATAAGCACTTTTTTTTGCTTTGATTTAAGATATGTTGCTAGTTTACCAGTCGTTGTCGTCTTACCAGAACCTTGTAATCCTGTCATTAAAATTACAGTTGGAGGGTTTGGAGCAAAAACAAAACCTTTGTTACCACCAACCTCTAAAAGCTCATAAAGAGCTTGTCTCATTGCATCTAAAAACTGATCTTTACCTATACCATTTTTCTTTGTCTCAATCTGAACTTTTTGGATGAGTTCTTTGACAACCTTATGGTTTACATCAGCTTTTAAAAGGTTTTTCTTTAACTCATTGAGTGCCTTACTTAAAGCTTTTTCATCATCATGAAAACGGATCTTTTTGATGGCAGTTGTAAATGAATCTGTTAAAGTGCTAAACATACTTTCTTCCTTGCTATATCGACGATTAAAAGTGCGAAAGGATAGCTAAGTTTTACTTTAAAGTTGCTTTTAACTCGATAGATGACATGAGACAACTTTATTTCTACCACTTTTTTTTGCCTCATATAATGCCATATCTGCTTTATCAATTAATTTTTCAATACTTGTTTCATCACTAAAAGCACAAACACCAAATGATGCAGTTTTATTTACGACTACACCAAAATGATGTGTCTCTATTTTGTTTCTTAATTTTTCGGCTAAAATTTCTGCTTGACTTAGAATCGTATGTGGGAGAACTATTAAAAATTCCTCTCCGCCCCAACGTCCCACTATATCACCATCACGAACTGATGCCTCTAAGAGTTGAGCAAATTCTATCAGTATTTTATCTCCAACTATATGTCCATACTCATCATTGACCTCTTTAAAAAAGTCAATATCTAAGAGGATAATACTACAAGCTTCTTGGTTTCTTTTATATCTGTAGTGCTGATTATGTAGTACTTCATCTAAATATACACGATTATATATTTTTGTTAATTGATCTGTTCTTGCTAACACTTTGAGCTCAATCTCTCGCTCTTTTATCTCTGTGATATCTGAGAGATAACCTACAAAACTAGTAATTTCATTTTTATCATTTCTAACGATAACAGTCTGGTCAAGTATCCATTTAATCTTTTTAGATTTAGTCACAACTCTATAAGGAAGATGCTTAAAAAAGTACTCCCCTTTTTCGATTGCTTCTTCAAGTTCTTGAGTTACTTGGTCTATATCATCTGGATGGATACAGTTAGAATAAGCTATGGAGTTTGTTTCAAAATCATCTTTGGAATACTCTAGTAAAGAGTTTACACTTTTAGAAACAAAGTTTACACTCCATGATGCATCATTGTTCCATTTAAATAAGACAGTATTACTCAAATCAAATAAGGATAAAAGAATATCTTTCTCTTTAGCCTCTTGCTGCAAGTTCTCATTGAGTTTATCAACTTTATGTTTCAATTTTGCAGGGATAATCGATATAAAATACGAAAGGGGAAAAGCAAGCAACATAACTGTTATGAAAATAATAATGAGTTCTTTGTCATTCTCTTTAATTTTACTTTCTAAATTAGAGTTATTTGGAACAACAATAAGCTTAAGATTCTCTCCATTATCTAAATCTAATTTTGTAGAATAAAATCCTTTTCCATAGTATTCGTCTTTCTTTAAAATTTTATCCCTATCTTTATAAAAAGCCACTCTTGTGTATTTTTTGACATTAAAACGAATATATCGATTCCAACATTGAGTATGTGTTGGTTCTACCAATATGTAGCCATCTTTATCTAGAATATACACATGATATAAGTCTATATTTATAATAGTTTGTAAAAATTCTTTCATAAAGATATTAACAATTAAAATGCCTATCTTTTTATCTCCATGATAAAGAGGAGTACCAATACGTAGTACAGGCTTAATAGGTTTCTCTATCTCCCCATGTTCTACATTTAAATCAAGTTTTGAATACCAATATTCACCTCTATCTAAGAGAGAAATCTTTTGGAAATAATAGCGATTTTTTTTATTTTGTAAATCTTCACCTTGTACTTCGTAAGGAGTTGTACCTACATTTTCTCTATCTATACGGATAATTTCATCACCATCATTATCAATAAACCGTAATTGCATAATATTTTGGGATGTTTTTGTTATATCCATAAAGAGTGATGCTATCAAAGCTTGTTTATCATCTTTTTCTATATTTTCTTGTAATATCTCTGATTCACTAATAGCATCGAGTTTAATACTGATATCTTGGATGTAAGAGCTGAAGTTTTTCTTAACAAAAGCAGCATAATTGTGTGCTCTATGAAGACTCTCTTCTTTAATACTTTCTTGATTAAAGTTAAGAATCAAAATTTGTGTAAAGGCTGTAAGGATAATTCCAAACATTATGAAAATAATAAATAGTTTTACCCTAAAAGACATAAAAGTCTCACTCCTAATACTTAATAGCTGTTACCTCATGATAACTTGTTTATTCTAACTCTACCTTAAAAGGCTTTGCTTACTCAAATGTGGTAAATGTTTTTGGTTCAGGTGATACAAATTCCATACCAAGTAATCTTACTTTATGGGCATGAAGCATTACACGTTTTGCACGACGACCACCATATTGCTCATCACCAACGATTGGATGGTCTATATAACGAAGATGTACACGAATCTGGTGAGTACGTCCATTATGGATTATACATTTTACCTTTGTTTTGTTAGCGCTCACGATATCAGGAAAAAATTCACTTCTTGCAGGTTTTCCCTTTGAAGATACATTTGAGTATGCTTTGTTATTTTTCTTTTGAGTCAAAATTGGCTTATCAACCTCTATAGGTTCACTCACAATTCCCTCTACCCATGCGATATACTCTTTATATACTTTATCTTGTGCGAACTCTTTAATCGCTTTTTGACGAAACTCTTCATTTTTTACAAGCATCAAAACGCCACTTGTTTCACGGTCAAGTCTATGAAGCAGTCTTGCAGGTTTCATCTGTCGCTCCACTTCATCTGAATTCACATAAGCTGGCTTATCAACAACTACTATGTCATCATTTTCAAAGATAGGCTTGAGTTTTTCAACCTTATGTACTTTGAAGTTTGTTTTTTCATCGATCTCTCCACGAGCGATCATCACTTTTTTATTTCCTACATAGACAAGACCTCTGTCTATCATAGATTTTGCAGAGTTATTTGAAATCCCCTCTTGCATTGCTAATAATTTATATGCTTTTTCTGTAGCCATTACATTGACTCCTTAATTTTTTTAATAATTGGTTCTAAATTTATACTCTCTTCAACCATTGAAGGTGGGAGTTCTTTTGTTTTGATGAGTGCTTCTAAGATAGTATCACCCTCGACGTACTGTACATGATGAACATATTTAAAAAGCTCTTTTTGGTGAAAGAAATGCTTTCCTGTAATAATCTTACATCCAAAATGAGCAGGTTCAAGAGGATTGTGTCCACCCACATCCTCTTTAAAAGCACCACCAAGGATTGCTATGTCACTAATACGATAGATATTATTTAACTCACCCATAGCATCAACTAGTATCATATCTGCTTCAAAATTTTGCTTTTCACTCCAACGAGAAAGTGTCAGAGAATTATGCTCTGCAGCTTCTTGCATCAGTGTATAGACTGCATCAAATCTCTCAGGATGTCTTGGAACAACAATGAGTTTAGACTTATGCTCTTTTTTATACTCTAGAAATGCAGCGAGTGCATGCTTCTCTTCACCCTCGTGAGTGCTTCCCGCAACTACCGTCTCAAGATCTGGTTTTTCATACTCTTTAGTATGTTTTATCTCTCCGGCAAGTTTAATGTTACCTATCACCTCTATATTTTTCGCACCAAGTGCTATGAAACGGTTTTTGTCCACTTCACTTTGAGCATAGACAATCTCGACATTTGCTAAAAGTTTTTTATAAAACCAAGCAAATTGCAAATACTTCTTCACACTTTTATCTGATATACGAGCATTAAGTAAAATCACTTTGGCTCCACGATTTTTCGCAATTTGAAAAAGCATATACCAAAACTCTGCCTCAAGAACTACTAAAACTTTTTGTTTTTTTATCCAAAATGGCAAAAAAAGTTCATAAGGAAGATAACGAACATCAGCATCATACTTTTTTGCTTCAGAGTGTCCTGTTTGGGTAATCGTTGTGATATTTATCTCATATCCATCTAACTCTTTTAAAATTGGCTTTAAAGCTCTTGCTTCTCCTAGTGAGCAAACATGAAACCATAAACTATTTTGTTGAGAAAAACTTGGATTTTTAAAAAGAAAAAAACGTGCGGGAATTGACTCTTTATATTTCGCTTTAAACGAAAGGTAGACTAAAAGTGGCAGTGCTAAAATATAAAGCACTGCACTTAAAAAAGTGTACAGTAAAAAGAAGGGGCTCAAAGCCTACTCTTCTTCGTGTGCTTTCACATAAAGGATACGACCACAATGTGGACAAGTTGTAATATCTTCACCTTTGATAACATCAGCATATACTTTATCGCCAATTACCATATGACAACCCATACAAGCTTGATCTTCAACAGGTACAACTGTTGTATTTTTTGCCCATCTACGAATTTTTTGATAAAAAGCAAGACCTTTTTGGTTCATATTACCAAGAAGTTTCTCTTTTGTCATGAAGACAGTTTGTCTTTCATTGTTGATTTTTTCTAGTTTAGCATCTACATCAGCTTTTACAGATTCTAAATTAGCAGCAAGTTCTTCTAAAGATACTTTTGCTACCTCTATTTGTTCTTTTTTAGACTCAATAATTTTTTCAAGTCTAGCGATCTCTTCATTTGCAAAAGTTACTTGCTCTTTTGCTATCTCTTCTTCAAGTTGAAGTGACTTCATCTCACGTTCAGTTTTCACTTCCCCTGATTTTTTTGAGTTATCTTCAAGTTTTTGAGAAAGTTCTGCAAGGTGAAGCTCATTTTTTGCTTTTTTGAGTTCTTCTTCTTTAATTTCGTTACTTAAATTCTCAATATCTGATTCAATACTCTTTGTTTTTGCTAAAGCTGCTTCATAATTATAGTTTGCTTCTTCAATTTGAGGCTCAAATGCATCGATATCTTTGTCTACGATTGAAAGGTCGATTAGTTGCTGTAAGTGCTTGTTCATTGGACTCCTTTAGGTTTTTTACATAAGGATATATGTTTCATTTTATCAATATATATATGTAAATGGGTTCTTCGATGACGCAATTATAACTTTTAAACCTAAATTTTTCAAAGTTTTTTCTAAAATTTGTGCAAAAAAGTGTTCACTTTCATAATGACCAATGTCAATAAGTGAGATATTTATCGATTTTGCTTCCATTGCATCATGATATTTTACATCACCAGTTAAAAAACAATCTGCTTCTATACTTCTCATAAGAGAACATCCAGAACCTGTTGTAAGAGCTACTCTTTTGACTCTCTCATTTGCTTTGACACAACGAGCATGGGGAAGTCCAAATGCAGAAGAAACTCTCAAAGCAAAAGTATCAAAATCCTCATCTACATCAAAATAAGCAACAAAACCATCTTTTTTGGCAATCTTTAATCCTAAAACTTCCTCTGCTACATAATCATTAAGATGCGTTTGATCAAAATTGGTGTGCATCGCTATATTTGAGATGTTTTTTTGTATCATTTTTTGGATGAGATTGGCAGGGTATGAAGAAAATTCCAACTGTTTTAATCCACCAAAAATAATAGGATGATGGGTTATTAACAATGTATTGTCTTCTAAAGAATCTATCAATGCTTCATCCACATCTATACTCAATGCAATTTGAGTAATCTCTTGAGAAAAATCTCCCACTAAAAGACCGGAATTGTCCCAAGATTCTTGAATCTCAAAAGGGGAAATTCCATCTAAAAACTTATATATTTCAGAAATTTTCATTTTAATCCCTCTTGAGGTCTGGCTCGATTGCAATCGCTTTTTCATAACACTTTTGAGCTTTTTCCTCATCTCCAAGTTCTTTGTACACATTTGAAAGTTCTAGGTATGAAAAAGGATTCGCATCATCTTGCTCTAATGATTCGATAAAGTACTCTACTGCTTCATCGTAGCGTTCTTGCTCTTTAAGTGTGTAACCCATCTTAAATAATGTCTCAGCATTATGTGGCTCTTTAATATTTGCTTCACTATAAATTGCTAGTGCCTTATCAAGCTCACCATTTTCTCTTGCTTCATCCGCTTTTTCTATAAGTGAAGAGCTGTCAAATGTTGAAAAAGCTTCTGCAGTTCTCTGAGGTGTTTGAGCTCTACCATTACCTTTTTCCCCATCTTGAGGATCTTGTAGTGTTTGTATATGTTCATAAATTTTGTAAGCAAAAAATGCCGAAGCACCTAGCATTAAAAGTTGAAAAATTGTCATATTATTCCTTATATAAATTTTTATTCAGTAAGCTTATAAGTTGTAAAGGGTCCACTTGGATACCTCCAACTCTAGCAGAAAAATGTAAATGTGGTCCTGTTATACGGCCTGTATCACCTGAGAGACCAATCACTTGAGCCTTTTTTACAAGATCACCTTTTTTTACCTTAAAGGCACTAAGGTGGTAGTAACAGGTGTAGATACCCTCACCATGATCGATGATTATAGAATTACCTGCATAAAATCTATCTTTTGCAAGGACTACGACACCATCATTACTCGCTATAACAGATGTCCCTATCTCAGCTCTAAAATCTGTTCCACTATGGTAGCCTTTTAGCGTATCGTTATAAACTCTAGCCTTACCAAAATCACTTGTGATTTTACTCTGCATCGGTACGATAAACGGAGTACTCACATAGTTTTTTGGGGTGATTGTATTGTAAATTTTCATCGCCTGAGCATACTCTTGAGATGTCCGTTTTTTTACTGCATCACTTTTTGGATTTACTTTTGATTTTTGTACATGGATAGTTTCTTTTTTATAATGGCCATCTTCTATATCAAGATAAAAAAAATCTTTGTCAAAATAGACCTTTTGAGTATGTGGTTTTGCATAATAGCTTATAGGGATAAGAGCATATACTTTTGAACTCTCATAAGGAGTATCAAAAACCTTATAGCTTTTTTTTCCTACTTTTACCTTTTTTATACCCTCTTTTTTATCAAATAAAACCATCGCTGTTTGTCCATTACTGATACTTTCTTGAACAATTTCAAATGCAATGAGTTGAGTAAAAAGTACAAAAAAGCTTAGTAAGATTTTCATTAATACTCTTTCATCGCTCTTGCAATATCGCGTTTTTGATCTTTCTCTTTGAGGTCTTGGCGTTTATCGTGAAGCTGTTTCCCTTTAGCTATCCCTATCTGAATCTTTGCTATATTTCTATCGTTAAAATAAAGCTGTAGAGGTACTATAGTATACCCATCACGATTGACAGCTTTGAGCATCTTTTGTATCTGCTTTTTATGTAAAAGTAGTTTACGACTGCCCCGCTCCTCATGTCCATAAAAATGGTGTGTCGTTTCAAGTCGTCCGATATGTGCATTAAAAAGGATAGGTTCCTCTTTAACAAACTTAATGAAGCTGTCTTTTAAGTTCACTCTACGAGCACGGAGTCCTTTGACTTCACTCCCCTTTAAAACAAGACCAGCTTCAAACTTCTCCTCTATAAAATAATCATGATAAGCTTTTTTGTTTTTTGCTATCGTTTCACCCATAATTGTTAATTTTCCTCTTTTATTTTAAAAAAACTACTTCCGCTTCCGCTAAAGAAATAGCCATGTCTATAATGGTCTTTCAACTCTTTGTACTCTTGAAGTGCTGGCTTAAATAGATCATTTACCTCATCTGCACTTAAGTTTTGCATAACATCTAAAGAGTTCATTTTTTTGTATTTTTCAACCTCAAATCCATCTAAAGGCTTGTAAAAATCTTCTCTATACACCTTATACACTCTTGGTGTACTGATCTCTATCTTTGGTGTAAAAGTCTCCAAGTCAAGTAAAGGCTCATCAAACTCTTCAACTACTTCCCCAATACCACTTACATTGGCACTATCATAGCCATACACAAAAAACGGAACATCTGCACCCACCTTAAGGCCTATCTCTGCGAGTTCATTTAAACTTAGACCTAAGTCTAGTACAGAGTTACACATCTTAAGGTATGTTGCAGCATCACTGCTCCCACCACCAAGTCCAGCAAAGGCTGGAATACTTTTGTCCACCTTTATCGCATGTGTACGCATAAGATTTTCTAGTTTTGTAGAAGAGGTAAACTCTTTGAGTGCAAAATATGCTTTAAAGATAGTATTTTGCTCAGTAGTACAAGAGAAATCACCCAGAATGACAAAATCATTCTCTTTGGCATCTGTTTGAGATTTAGGAATAAAAGAGAGTTCATCGTAAAGATTCTCAACTTTCATAAAACGTGAGATTATCTCATGATAATCTCCTCTCATCCCTGTTATTTTTAAAAAAATATTGACTTTTGCATAAGCCTTGTAAATTTTCATAACTATTTCTTTAACATCTTTGATAAGATATTAAGCTCTTGTGTATTTACATCTTTGAGTGCTGCTTTATTTGCATCTTTAACATCTTCTAAAAGTTCACTTCTCACTATAGAGATATCTGATGGTGCTTCTATACCAAGTTTAACTACACCTTTTTCAACCGCAATCACTTTTATTTTTATATCATCGCCTATTACTATAGACTCATCTAGTTTTCTAGCCAATACTAACATGTATATATCCTACCTAGTTCATATTTTACTGCACCATCTTTAATAGTAATGATTGAGATATTATCACCATTGTCAAGCCAGTATGTACCCTCTTCTTGCACTTGTAACTCTTCTAAAGCAAGAACTCTTCCATATTTGATATTTTCCTCATCACCCAGATAATAATTTTGAGGAATATTGAGTGATTTTTTAATATCCAAAGGCTTTTCATCTTCGTAAAAAAACTGCCCTTCGTTTAAACGTTCCAATGCACTCAAGCTTCCATACTCTACCCCAAGCTTTTGAGCAATAATACGACCTAGTGAGCGGATATATGTCCCCTCACTTACTGTCGCTTCAAAGGTCACAAAAGGGTGACAATAGTGTAAAAGTTTTGCCTCATATATAGTAGAGTTTATCTTGTTTAAAACTACTTTTTTACCAGCACGGGCTAAATCATAAGCACGTTGTCCATCGATCCGTTTTGCTGAGAAGATAGGTGGCTCATACTCTAGCTCACCCTCTAATGATTTTATACTCTCTTGAACTTGTTCAAGAGGCAGCTCTGCTAAGATGCTAACCTCTTCTATCATCTCGGTATCGAGTGAATCACTTTTTGCACCAAGCCAGAGTGTTGCTCTGTAAGTTTTTGGTGTTTTATTAAGAAAACGAAATAGTTTCGTATGAGAACCAAATCCTATAAGTAAAACACCTTTGGCAAAAGGGTCAAGTGTACCGGAGAATCCTGCTTTTTTGTTCTTATACTTGCGTTTTAGCTGAGAGAGAAAAAAGTTTGAGCCAATCCCACTTGGCTTGTAAGCAACAAAAAGACGATTCATAATCTCTCTACAAATGATGCAAGGATCTCACGTTTCGTTCCTGCAAAATTTATGCTTAGTTTAAATTCTCTTCCAGATTTACTTACACCACTAATACGCCCTGTTCCAAAAATCTTATGGCGCACCAAGTCACCCTTTTTAAAGGCAGTATTTTTCTCTACAATTAAAGAGCCTTCACAAAGACCTGCTTCATTGAAAAATCGACTTTTACCCAAATCACTTCTTCGTCCCTTATAAAAACGGCTAGCTGCATGAGAGAGAGTAAGGGTATCTTTAGCCCGTGTAAAAGAAACATAACCAAGACGGCGTTCCTCCTCTAAATCACTTCCATCACCAACAAGTGGTAAAAATCCCTCTTCCATCCCTATGATAAACACATGCTCAAACTCTAAGCCTTTAGAAGCATGAATACTCATCATATAGATAGACTCACCCTCTACTTGATCTTGCTCACTTTGAAGCGTTAATTCATTTAAAAACTCATCTAATGAAGACTCAGGGTTGTT
>Ga0256828_1001005_pt1 | contig 18182 bp, 20 predicted proteins | sample CV88metaG_FD_185993 | JGI IMG/M metagenome (GOLD analysis project Ga0256828, IMG submission 185993) | Hydrothermal vent microbial communities from East Pacific Rise, Pacific Ocean - CV88 | ecosystem: Environmental > Aquatic > Marine > Hydrothermal vents | place: Pacific Ocean: East Pacific Rise...
ATGATGAATCCTAGTGCTTATAATTTAGATTCACAAGTTTTAAGACAAGAAATAGCAGCTATTGCTAGATGAGTAGCTTGAGCTAAAAAAGCTACAAAATGTAAGAAAATGTTTAAAGATTTGACTGATACAAAACCAAATACATGGGCTTGTGTAAATGTTGAACCATTAGTAGAAAATGGATTAATTGCAAAAAATGAATATTTTAGACCAGAAGATCCTATTACAAAAACAGAAACTTTATGAATGCTTATTAAATCAATAGGTTTTGATTATAGTTATGATTCTAGTAATCCTAAAAATTGGCAAGAACAAATTGTTGATTTTGCTGTTTCCAAATGAATTGTAGATAAGTTTACTGATTATAATACTTATGCTACAAGAGGTTGGGTATTTGAAATTGCTGATTATTCAATTGATTTAAAAGAAAAAGAAGACAAATTAAAGGAAAATAAAACTTATAGTGATGAAGCTGCTATTGATAAAGAATTTTGAATAGATATTTCAGAAATACTTGATTTCTAATTTGTTTTTATATTATTAAGAGGATTTATATCCTCTTTTTTTATTATTAAATAAATATTATGCCAAATTCAGAATTATTAAAAAATTTTAGAGAACAAATAGATACTTTAGATAGAGAAATTTTATATTTACTTTTTAGAAGATTTACTTTAGTAGATGAAATAGGGAAAATCAAAAAAGAAATTTGAATGAAACCATTACAAAATGATAGATGGAATGAAGTTTTAAGTGATAAAATAGAAGTTTGAAAAGAATATTGATTAAAAAAGGAATTTATTGAAGATATTTGGAATAGAATACATAAAGAAGCTTTAGATATAGAAAAATAATTATTGACTTTTTCTATATATTTTTTATTATATAATTAATTAAATATTAATTATATATTATGAAAGAATATAATGATTTATATCCTATACTTGATCCTTCATTTAATTCAGGTTTAGATTATGCAGAACAATTATATATAAATGATAAACTTAAAAATTGATGAAAAGAAAGTACTCTAAAAAAGATCTTAATTTGAAGTATTTCTCAAGAAAATCAGGAATTATTAAAAAAACTTAAAGTAATAGATTTTCATAGCCATATTTGAAATATATTACAAAGAGATATTACACAAATATATGATGATACTAGAGAATTTCCAGTTGATATTAGAACTATTTGATCTAATATTTGAAAATTTAAAGCACCTTGAAAAATAATTAATGCAATTATGCATACAAAAATAGTTGATGATATTCTAAAACAATCTTGAAAAAATAGAAATTCATCTGCAACTTTAAAAACTTTTTGAAAATCTTTAGAAGAATCATTTATTGATAAAGCTGTTTGTCTTCCTATTGCTCCATATCAAACATATGATGATTTAAATGAAGCAAGTTTACATAATAATGATATTATCGCTTTTAGTTGAATTGATTTTTCAAAATTTTACTCAAGAGATAGGTCTTATGATGAAGTATTGTCTGATATTGAGAATCAATTTAGATTAGATGTATTAAATTGATCAAAATGATTAAAAATACATCCAATAATTCAATGAATTTCTGTAGATACAAATATGGTTGATGATGTTGTAGATTTATGGACTAGTGTTTCAAAATGATTACCTATTATTTTTCATACTTGAGTTACTGAATATTGTAAAAAAGATGAAAATTGTAGTCAGCATAGACCAGAATATGGTCAAATTAAGTATTTTATTAAGTTAGCTGAAAAACATAAGGATGCAAATATAGTTATATGACATTCTTGACTATTTCAAGTTGATGAAGTTATTGACCATTTAGCAATTTTTGAAAATGTATCTGTTGATACTTCTTTTCAATGAGAAGAAAAGATTAAACAATTATTATTTTCTTTTTGAGTAGAAAGATTACATTTTGCTTCAGATTGGCCATATTGAGATAGAATTCCTGCTGTAAATGTAATGTTAGATACATTATCAAAAGTTCATTCTAGTTTATTTTCTGATGAGAGAATGAAGGAATTAATTTTTAGAGATAATGCTTTAAGATCAATGAAATTGAAATAAATTTGACAAAAATCAGAAAAACTTTAAATTATAGTTATTATATTTAAGCTAAAAATATGAAAATAGTAAATATTACATTAGCTGTCTTATTATTACTTTTAGGAAATTCCTAAGAGCTATTTTAAGTTGCAAAATGTAATATACAAATATACAATTACTTAAAACTCTCTTAGGAATAAGGGAGTTTTTTATTTATTAAAAATTTAATTATGTGTGAACTTTTTCAAGATGATATATGATTTGATATTGAAAATATTTGAAAATATCAAGATTATGTTTTTTTTGATAAAAATTTAAAAAATATATTAATTACAAAAAAATCATGAGAAATTATTGAAATGAATTTATCTTATTGAACTTATAAAATAAATTGAGTTTGTAAAAGTTTTAGTTTCTTTCATATTTCTTTTGATATGATTTTAGAAGAAATTTGATGAATTTCTGAATTAGATTCAATTCTTTTGTCTGATCAATTAAAAAATAGCTTTTTATATGCTTTAGCAAAAAATAAAAAATATGAAATAAAACAACATAAAGAATATATAAAAAATTCTTTATATGATTTAATAGATAACTAAAAAAAAATGAATAATATAAAAATATTTGATACATCTCTTAGAGATGGTGCACAAACAGCATGAGTTAATATTACTTCAGATATAAAAAAAGAAATTTGATTGAAACTTGGAGATTATTGAATAGATAAAATAGAAGCTTGATTTGCAATTTCATCTTCTTGAGATTTTGAATCAATAAAATATATTTCAGAAAATGTATCTTCTCAAGTTTATTCTTTAGCAAGAGCCAATATCAAAGATATTGATGCAGCTTATGAAGCACTAAAAAACTCAAAAAATAGAGGTTTACATACTTTTATAGGGACTTCTCCAATGCATAGAGAATATAAATTAAAAATGTCTAAACAAGAAATTTTAGATAGTATTTCAAAACATGTTGCCTATGCTAGACAAAAGTTCAATAGAGATACTGATGCTATAATGTTTTCTCCAGAAGATTGAATGAGAACTGAAATTGATTTCTTATTTGAAGCTATAAATATTGCAATTAAAGCTTGAGCTACTGAAATAAATCTACCTGATACTGTTTGATTTTCTCAAAATTTTGAAATATATGAGTTAACACAAAAATTAATTAGTGAATTTTGAATAAAAGCTGATTTTTCTATACATACTCATAATGATTTATGACAAGCTGTTTCAAATAGTTTAGCTTTTATCAAAGCTGGTTGAACTATTGTTCAATGAACTATTCCACCTGCTTATTGAGAAAGAGCTTGAAATGCTGATTTGGTACAAATAATGATGAATATTATAAAAAGACCAGATTATTATTGAGTGAAACTTTGAGATAGTATTGATATGCAAAAAACTTATGAGGTAGTAAGTTATATTGCAAATAAGATTTGAAAGAGAATTCCAGAAAATTATCCTATTTTATGAAGAGATGTATATAATCATAGTTCTTGAATTCATCAAGATGGAGCAAATAAAAATAAATCTACTTATGAAATTATACAGCCAGAAGAAATAGGTTATAGAATAGAGCATAGTTTTATTTTAACTAATCAATCTTGAAGAGCTTGACTTGAAAATGCAATTAAATCATATTTTTGAATAGAACTTGAAGATGAGAAACTAAATGAAATTTTTACAAAATTTAAGGATATTACATCAAATTGACTTGAATCACAAGTAGTAACTATGGATGATATAAGAGAGATTTTAGTTAATAGTGGAATCAAACTTGAAAGAAAAATAAAACTTGATGATTATTTTATAAATCTTGATATTTCAAATAGTGCAAAAGCAAGTGTAAAATTAAATGTAAATTGAGAAGAGAAAGATTATTTAGCTGAATGAGTATGAGCTGTTGATGCTATTTATAAAGCTATTATTAAAGCTAGTTGAATAAAAAATATTCATCTTGTTGATTTTTCTATACAAGCACTTACTTCTGATCCTTCAGCTCCTGCAAAAGTATCAATTGTGATTGAAAAAGATTGAAAAATTTATGAAGAATTTGGATTAAATCAAGATATTGTGAAAGCATCTATTCAAGCATTTACAAATTGTATAGATAGAATGATTTAAAAAACTTTACAAAATAGATAAAATAATTATTATCTTGTTAGTTAATAAAATATTTATTTGTTGATGCTGTGATGGTAAAGCAGTTGAGAATATTTATTTTATTATAAAAGTTAAAAAATTGGGTGGAACCGTTCTAATTATCTGCAAGATAAAGAACCCCAAGAAATTTGTAAAATCTCAAATTTCTTGGGGTTTTATGATTTTTAAATTTTTAACAAAAAAATATGACAACAAAAGTACAAATGAAAGATATAGTAAATCTAGCAAAAAATAGATGATTTGTTTATGCTGGTAGTGAAATTTATGGATGATTAGCAAATGCCTGGGATTATGGTCCTTATGGTTCTTTATTAAAAGAAAATATTAAAAATTTATGGATTAAACAATTTGTTCAAAAAAGAACAGATATGGTTTTACTTGATGCAGCAATTTTGATGAATCCTCAAACTTGGGTAGCTTCAGGACATGTAGGATGATTTTCTGATCCTTTAATTGATGATAAAAATACAAAAGAAAGGTTTAGAGCAGATAAATTACTTGAAGATTTAATAGAAAAATTAGATGATGCTGAAAATTATTTAAAAGAAAAATATGGTGTTGCAAATCTTGTTCCAGAATCATGGAGTTTAGAATTACAAACAAAGGTAATGAGAGAAGAAAAGGTTTTAAATCCAAATACAGGTGAACCATGAGATTGGAGTGATGCTAAACAATTTAATCTTATGTTTAAAACTTCTCAATGAGTAACTGATGATTCTTCTTCAACTATTTATTTAAGACCAGAAACTGCTCAATGAATATTTGTAGATTTTCCAAATGTACTTAGAACTTCTAGAAAAAAAGTCCCTTTTGGTGTTGCTCAAGTTGGTAAAGCTTTTAGAAATGAAATTACTCCAGGTAACTTTATTTTCAGAACTAGAGAATTTGAACAAATGGAAATAGAATATTTTGTTGAACCAGGAAAAGATTTAGAAGCACATGCTGAGTGGAAAGAAGCTTGTATGAATTTCTTAACTAATACTTTATGAATAAAAAAAGAAAATTTAAGACTTAGAGATCATGAACAAGATGAATTATCTCATTATTCAAATGCTACAACTGATATAGAATATAAATATCCATTTGGTTTTGGTGAATTATGGGGTATAGCAGATAGAACAGATTTTGATTTAAAAGCACATATGGCTGAATCAAAACAAGATATGAGTTATTTTGATCCAGTAACTAATAAAAAATATATTCCTTATGTAATTGAACCAAGTGTTTGATTAACTAGATTATTACTTGCTACTATGCTTGATGCATATACTATTGATGAAGAAAATAATAGAACTTATTTAAAATTTGAACCAAGAGTTGCTCCTATAAAAGTTGCTATTTTACCAGTAGTTAAAAAGATTTGAGGTTTAGCTAAAGAAGTGTATTCTCAAGTTTCTGATGAATTTATGTGTGAATATGATGAAGTTGGTTCAATAGGGAAGAGATATGCAAGAATGGATGAAATTTGAGTTCCTTTTTGTGTAACTATTGATTCTAATAACTATGATGAAGGTAATGTTACAGTAAGACATAGAGACAGTATGGAACAAAAAATAGTAAAAATAAGTGAATTAAATGAATGGTTAAGAGAAAGGTTGAAATAAAAAGACTAGGGTTTCCCCTAGTTTTTTGTTCTCCTTTTTATTTTTTTGTAAGTATCTCATCTATGATACCAAATTCAATTGCTTCTACTGGTGATAAGAATGTATCTCTCTCCATTATTTGCAGTAATTCTTCATAGCTCTTTTTTCCATTTGAATTATCTGCTATTGTTTGAGTAAGCATTTTTTTCAATCTAATTATTTCTTCAGCTTGAATTTGTATATCAGTTGCTTGCCCTCTTGCTCCACCAAGTGGTTGGTGAATCATAATTCTTGCACTTGGTAATGCAAATCTTTTGCCAGGTGCACCTGAGCTTAAAAGAAAAGCTCCCATTGATGCTGCCTGTCCTAAGCATATTGTTGATATATCTGGTTTAATCAAATTTATTGTATCATACATTGCAAGCCCAGCAGTAACAACTCCACCAGGTGAGTTGATGTAGAAATATATATCTTTATCTGGATCTTCTGATTCAAGGAATAGCATTTGTGCAACAACAGATGCTGATACTGCATCATTCACTTCTCCTTGCAGGAATACTATTCTATCTTTAAGAAGTCTTGAATAGAGATCATAACTTCTTTCACCATTTGCTGTTCTTTCAACTACATAGGGTATATAACTCATGTCTATCTCCTTTTTTGATTTTTTTTAGACTTCTAAAGTATATAATATTTTCTTTTATGGTCAATAAAAAACTCTAGATTTTTCTAGAGTTTTTTATAATTCAATTTTTTCTTCAGTTTGAGTTTCATTTGTATTTTCAGAATTTGTAGTGTTTTTATTTGGACTACACTTACTACCAACTATTGGAAACATTATAAAAGGTATAAATAGGAATCAAACAGTTGTCCATGCTCACCTTCCACATCTTTTTGATATAGAATGTAAAATATGTATATATAATACTAGGAATATGATAAATCATATTATTGGAATTATAATTGCTACTCATCATAGAATTAACCATAAAATCCAAATATTTGGTTTTCCTGCAGCTCTTACATAAGAATATACATTTACTAAAGGAATCCAAGATAACCAAGCATGAGGTTCTCATAATTTTTTATTGATTTTCCACAATCACCATGCTGTTAATAAGTGAATTGCTAGTTGGATTACAATTGATGCAACTCCTATATAAGCAATCATATCATTATTTCAATATGCTGCAACTTGCATTTGATTCATATATTCTACTTCATTCATAAAAATTTTATTAAAAAATAAATTTAATTTTTAACATTTTTTAATTATAATTAAAAAAATCTTTTTAACAATTTAAAATATGTTTACAAATATAAAAGAAGGTGTATTAGATAGAATTGAACAAAGTTTTAATTTACTTTTTTCAAACAAAGAAAATTTATGAAAATTAGTTTTGCCAATTTTTCTTTATAAAATGATAATAGGTATAGTAATTTGGAATTTTATTAGTTTTTGATTACTTGGTTCTTTAGATGTAGTTAATACTGATATATTTTCAAGTCCATATTATGTAAGTATTTTCTTTTTTGTTATTGTATGATTTATATTGTATATTACTTTTTTTATTTGATTTTTATTAGCTACAATAAAATGAATAAAAGATACTTTAGAATGAAAAAAAATAAATATTCAAAAAAATTTAAAATATTGATTTGATAATCTTATTAAATCTTTTAATACTTATTGGTATATATTTGCATATATTACTTTGTGGCCTTTTTTATTTATAAGTATAGGCTGAATACTTATTGTTTTATCATATTATTACTGATTATCTAATTTAAATAATTATTGATTATATTTAATGTGATTTGGTTTTTTGTTTTTATTATTTTTTATGCTTTATAGATGAACAAAATCAAGATTTTCTATAGTTTCAGCAGTAGATTATAACTCTTTTACAAAAGGGAATTTTAATACTTCAATTAGATTAACTAAAAATAATTGGTGGAGAATTATTTGAAATTATATTTTATTATGAATTATAGTTTCAATTATCAGTTCTATTATTTGATCAATCTTATCTTTGTTTTCAACCTCCATTTTTGATATAATTGATTATAAAAAATTACTTGTTGATTATAATTCTAATAGAATTAATGAGCAATCAATAAATGATACTGTAAATAATATTAAATGATTTTATAATACTTTTTATTTAAATAATTTTATCATATCTATATTTAATTCATTTTTTGAAAATTTAATTTTAATTTTTACTTTAATATTTACTTTCTTGTTTTATAAAAGATTAGAAATAGAATATAAATGAGTAAATAAACATAATTTACAAGTTGATGAATCAATAGAAAAAAAAGAAATTGAATTATAATTCAATTTCTTTTTTTAATTCTAAAAATTTATCTTTTAAAATTCAATATATTTCAATTTTTGTATTTAAAATTTCAGTTTTGTTTTCTATATTATTCATTTCAGATATTTTATCATCAATTTTTTTTATAATATAATCAATAACTTTTTGTTTTTCTTCTTGATTAAGTTTATTAAATTTTTCACTTTTTTTAAATATATCTATTTTTACATCAATTTTTTTAATTATAACTTCTTTTAATGTCTTTTGAGTTTGTTTTTTGTGTTCAATTATTTTTTCTTTTATTTTATTAACCTTTTCTTTTAGGATTATATTTTTTTTAATTGAACTTTCTTTTAATTCTTTATCTTCTTTTAAAGTATATAAGTCTTTTTTAACAAATTCTAAATAATCTTTTAGTTTATCTTTTTCAATATAAGGAACTAAATTTGCATATAATTCTTTTTTTAGTTCTATTAGTTTCATTTTTGTGTCTTTTGTAGATTCTAAAGATAATGATTTTGAAACTAATATTTTTTCATATTGTTTTTTTTGTATTTTATATCAATCAATTAGAAGTTTTATTCTTTCTTTAACTCTTGGGTTTAAATTATCTTTTAAAAATCAACTTTTAATTAATGTATTTTGTAGTTCTTGTTTTTTCTTTTCTATTTCTTTTTTTTCTTCTTTTAGTTCTTTTACTTCTGTATTTAATTGCTTAATTGTTTTATTATTATCATTACTTAAAATTCAACTAGCACAAAAAGCAGTATTTTGATTAAATACTGTGATTATAAGAAAAAATAATGTAATTATTAACTTTTTATGCATTTTTAACTATTAATTAAAAAACTAGAGAATCATTATAAAAATAAATTTTTAGGCTTTAACTCATTTTTAATAGAAAAATTGATTCTCTAATTTGTAATTGTATTATACTGTTTATTATTTTTAGTAAAATTTTTAATGTGAATGTTTTGTGAAGATTAAAAAAAGATTTTAAAACTAAATCATTGTCATAAGTCTGATTTAATTTCTATTCTCCAATTATGTTCTTCTATAATTTTTTCTACCAAGCTTAATCATACTCAGATTCATCTTTTTTCAGCATCTCATGTTTTTTCACTATTACCTTGATAAAATTTTTCAGTTAAAAACTGTACTTCAGATGCTTTAATTCATTTTCAATTATCTTTAAAATCAATATATTTTTTAGTTATATTAATTGTAAGTAATGTTTCTTTACCTGCATATTTTAAAAAATTTCATATTAGATTATGTATAACTTGTTTAAATAAGTTTTTATCTAATATTTTAGTTAAATTTTCATCTCAAGTTATTTTTATTCTTTGTTTGTTTTCTTTTAGGTTTCTTTTGTGTGTTTCTACTACTTCTTTTACAATATCTGATATATTGTATTCTTCTTTTTTAGTTTCTAATTTTTGGTTTTCAAATCTTTCATAATTCATTATTCTATTTACAAGTGAAATTAATCTATTCATTTCATCTGTAATAGCATTTAGATTTTTATTATCTAGTTTTATGACTCCATCAGCAATTCATTCTAAGTAACATTGTATAGATGTAATTGGTGTCTTTAATTCATGAGATATATCTGCTAGTAATCTAGATCTTATTTTCTTTTGAACATTTAATTTTGTGTTCAATCAATTAATTGCATTAATCAATAATCATATTTCATCTTTTTGTTTATAATCAATTTGAAAATCAGTTTTACCTGGTCTAAGTTTCTTGATTTTTTGAGTAGCCTGTTTGATTGGCATAATAGTCTTTCTAACAAAAATTCATAAAACTATTAATAATATAAACAATGCTACTAGGTTTGTTATTAATATGGATTTAGTAAGTCTATAAAAAAAATTATATTCTGGAGTATTTTTGTCTTTTATTTTTGCTATTATTTGTTGAAAATTATCTTGAGGAATTATTTCTTGTATATATTTTGGTGCAACTCAAGATTTTACAAGATAATTTACTACTATATCTATATTTTCTTGTTTATCTAATTTAATTTTTTGATTATTATTTTCAAGCAATTCAAAAAATTCTATATTTACATCAGAAAATATATTATCTATATCATCTTCTGTTTGTTTCTTAATTATATCATTTATATAATCAATTGTAATTTCTTTATTATCTCAAAATTTTTCAGCTAAATAAATTTTTAGATAAGTAGTATAGAAAATATAAAAAGCAGCTATATTTACTATAGCTATAAATAATATTGAACTAAGAATGATTATAATAAATTTTCTTGATAGTGACATTTAATGTTTTTATGAAATATTATTTATTTAGTCTATATCATTCTCATCTAATTGTTAAAATTGCTTGAGAATTTCATATTTTTTTTCTTAGGTTTTTAATATGTGTATCTAATGTTCTATCATATACATATTTTTCATATCAAATTACCTCAGTCATAAGTGTTTCTCTTGTAACTACTTTTCAGTCTTCTTTTATTATTTTTTCAAGTAAATCATATTCATTTTTTGTTAGATTTATTGCTTCTCAATCAACAGTTACTGTTTTTTTATCTAGGTTTAATTTAATATTTTTATAAATTAATTCATTTGAATTACCTTCATTTTTTTCTTCAGTATTAGTTCTTTTTAGTATTCTTTTTATTCTTGCTAAAAGTTCTCTTGGTGAAAAAGGTTTTGCTATATAATCATCTGCTCACATTTCAAGTCATGTAATTTTATCATTTTCAGAATTTTTAGCAGTTAACATAATAATTGGAACATTTGAAAACTCTCTTGTTAATCTACATATTTCCATTCAGTCCATATAAGGAAGGTTTATATCTAGAATTATTAGGTTTGGTTCAGTTTCTTTAATTTTATTAATTGAGTTTTCTCATGTATGGTGTAATTCAACTTCAAAATCAGAATTTTCTAAATATAATTTTAAGGAATTAGATATTCATAAATCATCTTCAATTATTAGTATTTTTTCCATATTTTTTAAATTATTTTTATTGGTTTGTCAATAATGTTATTTTACTTTTTTTTATTTTTTTTTCAAATAAATTTGCATTTATTTAAATTTTTTATAAAATCACTTTGTTTTAAAAAAATAAACTTAATAATTTAGTATATAATTGATAGAAATATGGCATTTGGACCTACTAAAAAAACAAGTAAATCAAGATCTAGAAGAAGAACTTCTAACTGGATTAATTTAATGGCAAAAAAATTAAAAAATAGAGTAATGCTTAATAAAGAAGCTACTGGTTTATCACATTTTGTTGATGAAAATGGAATGTACAAAGGTAAACAAGTAATTACTCCAAAAACTAAAAAAGTATCAAAAACTAGAATATAATATTTTCAGTTTTGATTTACAACCCCGGAAATTATGTAATTTTTTACAAAAAGTCCGGGGTTTAAAAGCATAGATAATTTAATAAAAATATAAAATGACAAAAATTTCAAGAAAAAAATCTAGAAAATTTTTATTTCAAAAATTATTTTCTGATACTTATTGAAAAAACTTGGAGTCTGATTTTAGAGATTCATTTTTAATTGATAGTTTTAGAGATAATCTTGATGATAAATATTTAGAAGAAATGGAAAAATTAATTAAGGAAAAAGAGCCTTATTTAATTGAATTGATAAAAATGTATGCTCCAAAATTTGAACCAGAAAATATGAGTTTAACTTATGTTATTCCAATTTTTATTTGAGCTACTGAAATGCTTTATTTTTCAGAAGAAATACCTGCAAAGGTTTCTATGAATGAGGCTATTGAAATAGCAAAAGTTTATTGAGAAGATTCTGCTAAAAAAATAGTAAATTGAGTTTTAAATAAACTTTATAAAGAATATGATGAAATAAAAGAAAAACTAGATAATATGGAAATAAAGGAAAAACATAGTTTTTTTAAATAAATATAGCCTGAAATAGGCTATTTTTATTTTTGCAAATTTTCTTATTTTTTATATTATAAATTAGTATTAATTATTTGTTTGTAGATTTTATTTTTTAGACTAAATTCTAAAAATAAATAATTAATTACTTATTTGTTATTGTTAGTTTTTAGAGTTAAAAATTCAGAGGGTTTTAACCCTCTGAATAATAATTAACAATGACAATTATTTTATTTTTTAAAATAATTATTTTGGTAATTACAAGAAAGGCTATTTTGTGAGAACAAGAAGCAAAAAGTGTCTCTACTTTTTTAGATAAATTAGGTATTAAAGCTAATGATATTTCTGTTTATATTTTAGCATTTATTCATAGGTCAATTGTAAATGAAAGACCAGATTATGCACCAGAACATAATGAAAGATTAGAGTTTTTATGAGATGCAGTTTTGGAACTAATTATTACAGAAAAATTGTTCCTTGAATTCCCAGAAAAAACTGAATGAGAATTAACTGATATTAGATCAGCTTTAGTAAGATGAAAAAATCTTGCTAAAATTGCTATAAATTTAGAATTAAATAATTTACTTTTTCTTTGAAAATGAGAAGAAAAAACTTGATGAAGAAATAATGATTATATTTTAGCAAATACTGTTGAAGCTTTACTTTGAGCTATATATTTAGACCAAGGTTATAAAATTGCTCAAAAATTTGTAATTGATTATATTTATTCAACTTTGGATGATATTTTATCAAACAATTTAACAAAAGATTTTAAAACTCTTTTTCAAGAATCAGCACAAGCTGAATATGAAAAAACTCCAAGTTATAAGGTTTTATTAGAACAATGACCAGATCATAACAAGGTTTTTGAAGTTTGAGTTTTTATTTGAGATGATATGATTGCTACTTGAAAATGATCAAGTAAGAAAAAGGCTCAAGAAGATGCTGCAAAAAATGCATATAATATAATTTTTAATAAATAAATATGATAATTATTTTAGCTTTCTTAATTTTTTTAAGAATTCTTTCTTATTTAATAATTCTTGATATAATTTTATCTTGGTTATCACTTTTGGGTCTTAAATTGAGACCACAATTTTTAGCTGACATAATAGATCCAATTTATGCTAGTATAAAAAAGGTTATTCCAACAACTATTGGGCCTTTGGATTTTGCTCCAATTGTTGTATATATTTTTATAGCTTTTTTAACTTGATTGATTTTTGGTTTATTTCCAGAGGCTCAAGGTGAATTTTTAAAAGTTTTAAATAGTTTTTAATTTTAATATTTTAATAAATCATTTCTATGAAATCTGTTGATTATAAACTGTTTTTTACTGTTCTAGCATTGATGATATTTTGAATGATAATGATTTCATCTGTATCTGTTTATTCAAGTTATAGAGTAACTGATTTAATGGCAAAAATGTGAAGAATAGATGAACCTTATAATTATTTTTATGTTATTAGAAATATTTGACATGTATTAATTTCACTTGTTGTTTTATGAATTGTTTCAAAAATTTCTTATAAATCATTTGAAAAATATATCAAACCTATTGCTGCTGTTATAGTTTTTATGCTTTTTTATGTTTTGGTTAAATGAATGACTATTAAATGAGCAAGTTGATGGATAAATATTCCTTGATTACCTTTTACTATTCAGCCAACTGAGTTTTTAAAATTTTGATTAATTATCTTTTTAGCTGCTTATCTAAAAGCAAATAAGCATAAGATGTATGATTTTCATAAATGATTTTTACCTTTTGCTTGAATAATTTGATTTGTTACACTTTTAGTTTGATTACAACCAGACTTTTGAACTTTGATGATTATTTTACCTGTTTCAGCTATTATTTATTTTGTTTCTGGTTCAAATATTAAATATCTTTCAATAGTTTGATTACTTTGAGTGTTTTTAATATTAAGTGTTTATGCATATTGAGATTATGATAAAAAAACAGGTCAAAGTTTAAATAAGCTGTGATATATTACAAAAAGAATTGATAATTTTTTATCAGATAATAAAACTGCAATTAAAAGTAAAACTATTAATTATCAAACAGAACAAGGTTTAATAGCTATTTGAAGTGGTGGTTTTGGATGACTTGGTTTTGGTGGTTCTATTCAAAAATTTTGATATTTACCAGAAGTACAATGAGATTTTATATTTTCAGTGATAGTTGAGGAATTAGGTTTTGTTTGAGCTTTTATACTAGTTAATTTGTATTTATATATTGCTTATAGATGATTTTATATAACATCAAGAGTAGATGATTTATTTGCTAAGTATTCAGTTATTTGAATATCTAGCTGGATTTTAATTCAAGCTTTTATTAATATTTGAGTAAACTTAAATATTGTACCACTAACTTGAGTTACTCTTCCTTTTATTTCTTATTGAGGTTCAAGTCTTTTGTCTTTAGCTATAGCTATTTGATTTATGTTAAATGTGTCAAGATATATAAATGATGGAAAACCTAAATATAGCAGATGAAATAAATTTAATTTATTTAAGTTTTAAAAATGGAGAAAAAATTAACACCAGCAATGGCTCAATATTATGAAATGAAAGCAGAATATCCTGAGGCTATTTTGTTTTTTAGAATGTGAGATTTTTATGAGATGTTTGATGAAGATGCTCATATTGCACATAGAGTTTTGGGGATAAATGTAACAACTAGAAATAAAAATGCTGAAAATCCACAACCATTAGCTGGGATTCCATATCATGCAAAAGATAAATATTTACCACAATTAGTAAATGCTGGATATAAGGTAGCAATTGCAGAACAAGTAAGTGATCCAAAGGCTAAATGAATAGTACAAAGAGAAATAGTTAGAGTAGTTACTCCAGCTACTTTGAATTTAGAATGAGAGTCATACAACACAAAAGATGTTTGAAATTTTATAGTTTCAATTGTTTGAAAAGATGATAAATATGCTATATCTTTACTTGATCCTTCAAGTTCAAAATGGGAAGTATGAGAAATAGAATGATTTGAAAAACTGGCTACAATTTTGTATAAGATTTCTCCAAAAGAAGTAATTCTTTCAAAAGATTTATTTTGAAATGAAGACTTGAAAAATATATTATCCAAAAAATATAGTTTGAATTTATTTTTTTATGAATTAAAAAATAATTGAGCTGAGATATTAAAACAACATTTTTGAGTTAAAAATTTAGCTTGATTTAGTCTTGAGGATAAACCATTAGCTTGTGATGCTGCTTGATTAGTATTAGATTATTTAAAATGAGTTCAAAAGACTGATTTATCATATTTAGAAAGGCTTAGCTATAATAGTTTTTCAGATAATTTACAACTAGATGAATCTACAATCAGAAGTTTAGATTTGCTTTACAATTTCTCTACAAATTCATCAAAATTATGAACACTTTTTGGTGTTTTGGATGAGACAAAAACTTCAATGTGAAAAAGATTTTTAAGAGATGCTATAATAAATCCTTTACAAGATATAGAAAAGATAAATATAAGACTTGATATAATTGAACAATTTTTAGATAATCCTATTTTGCTTGATAAGATTACAACAAAACTAAAACAAGTTGCAGATATAGATAATATTCTTACTAGACTAGCTTTATGAAGAGCTAATCCAAGAGATTTATTAAACTTAAAAAATAGTTTAATTGTGATTTTAGAAGTGTTTGAATTAATTAGACAACAAGGAAGCAATAAGTTAGTTAGATTATTAAAATTGGATTAAAATGATATATTTTTTCACATGAGATTCTGAGTATTTAGTGAGAGAAAAAACTCTTGCTTGGAAAAATCAATACATTAAAAAGTATTGAGATTTTAATATGATTCATTTTAAGGATTTAACTGAGGTAGATGATAATATTTTAAATCAAGAGTTACTTGCTGAATGATTTATGTGAGAAAAAAAGCTTATTTTGATTGATAATATTCCTCTTTGAGCAAGTGTTTGAAATGCTATTTTAAATATCAAGCAAGATTTATTACTTGAATATTTAGATAAAATTCCTGAAAATAATATTGTTTTATTTTCTTCTGCTAATCCAGATAAAAGATCAAAATTTTATAAAAAACTTAAGAAAATTGCTGAAATAAAAGAATTTAATGCTTGAAGTGATAATGAGTTATTTTCAATAATTAATTCAAAATTTAATTGAAAAATAAATAATCAAGCTATAAATTTGTTAATTAGATACAAAGCTTGAAATTTGGAAAAAATTATATCAGAAATAAATAAATTGCTTATTGTAAATGAGTTTATTGATGAAAAACTAATTAAACAAAATATTATGACAGAGCTAGAAGAGTCAATTTTTCAGGTTATAGATGATATAATGAATTTAAATATAAATAATGCTTTAGATAAAATAAATATTATTCTTACTCAAACAAATGTTTATGCTTTTTATAATAATTTGTTAGCTAATTTAAGAGTATTAGTTTTTATTAAAAAATTAAAAATCTTAAAATCTACAAATATTTCTGAAACTCTTGATTTAAAAAATAGAAGCTTTTTAATAAATAAAAATTATAAAATTTCTGCAGATTCTTTAGAACAACTATATATTTGACTTGTAAATTTGGATAAAAAGATGAAATCTGGTAAAATGATAGCAAGTGAAGATGATATTTTAAAATATGAAATAGAAAAACAAATTTTAAAATTAAAAATTAGTTAATGAGAATAAGAACTAAAATTAACATAGATTATAATAATATTATTAAAGATGATATAAATATTAATTATAGAAAAAGATCTAGAACTATTAAAAATTTCAGTATATTAAAACGAAATTGAAATTTTAAAAAAACTCCATGGTCTAAAAATCATTTTTTGAGTAATGTTAATTTTAGAAATAATCAAAATTATGTCATAAACAATAATATAATAAGTAATCTAAAATTTAGAAAAAATAAGTTATTTTATTTTTGATTAATGTTACCTTTTTTATTAATAATTCTATTTTTAATTTCTCTTTTAACTAGTTATTGAAAAATTGCTTTTTATGTTTTTTGGTTTTTCTTTTTTATTTTCATTTTATTAATTTTATTTAAGGATTTTTTTAATGTTTCAAATAATTTTTGAATTTTTAAATTGAAAGAATGATACTATAATAAAAAATATATTAATTTTGTAGATAAATAATGATGAAAGTTAAATATAAATATTCTCAAGAAAAAATTCTAATTAATTTGATTGCTTCAAGTTCTTTTGTCACAAAAGAAATGTTATGTGATATAAAAAAATATTATAATGAAGATACTTCTTATCATAATTTTTTACATGCATTACAAGTTGCAAGTGAAGTTTTAAGATTAAATTCAAATAATTTTAATATTGTAGAAATAAAATCCTTATTTTTTGCTGCATTATTTCATGATGCAGGTCATACTGGTCAAGCTAGTTTATTGGATGAATTCACTTCTTTAGATATAGCTTTAAAATCACTAGAAGAATTTGAAAAAAAATATGATATTTGATTTTTGGATAAAACTCTTATAAGAAAAGCTATTATTTGAACAGTTTTTGCTAAAAGATGAAAATTAACAGATAGATTTGCAAAAATTTTGTGAGATTTGGATATTTGAGTTATTTGAGGAGACTTTTTAGAATTTTGTTATTATGGTTTCCCTTTTTGATATGAATTAGCTCAAACAGAAGAAGAGTATATAACAAAAACTGAAATAAATTATTTTAAATATCTAATGAGTTTTGATAAACAAATTATTTTAAGTACTGAGGTTAGAGAAACATTACCAAATAGTTTAAAAAATATTAAAAAATTTCTTGCTACTGATAATCAAATTTTGATTGATATGATGAAAACTATAAAAAATGAAGATATAACTTATGATGAGTTTGTTGAAAAATATAAAAGCTTAGTTTAAAAACTAAGCTTATTTTATTACACTTGCAACTACATCTGCAACTTTTTTATCAAGAGGACTTGGAATTATCAAATCTTCTGTAGGATTTTCTACATAATCAGCTAGTGCTTGTGCTGCTTGAAGCTTGTGTTCTTCAGTTATTTTTACAACTCTGTTTTGTAAAGCTCATTTAAAAATTCCAGGGAATACTAAAACATTATTTAATTGATTTGGAAAATCTGATCTTCCTGTTGCTATAATTCTAGCTCAAGCTTTTTTAGCTTCCTCTGGCATTATTTCTG
>Ga0256828_1001008_pt1 | contig 18133 bp, 18 predicted proteins | sample CV88metaG_FD_185993 | JGI IMG/M metagenome (GOLD analysis project Ga0256828, IMG submission 185993) | Hydrothermal vent microbial communities from East Pacific Rise, Pacific Ocean - CV88 | ecosystem: Environmental > Aquatic > Marine > Hydrothermal vents | place: Pacific Ocean: East Pacific Rise...
ATGACTTATCCATATATTGTAGAAGCATTAGAAAATAAAACTTTAGAGATACATGGATGGTGGTATGATATAGGTAGTGGAGATTTAGAAGTTTATGATTATGCTTCTAAAACTTTTAAAAAAGTAAATGATGAATAAGAACCGAAAATTCGGTTCTTCAGTTTAACTAATTACTGGTTCAAAATCTCTTTTAGTAAAATTATAGATTTCAACTTTTCCTGTTCCTATATCAAACCACCACCCCTCTAAACTAATTTCATGATTTACTAAACGAGATTGAATATATGGATATTCCATTAATCTTTGTAGTGAGATAATAACATTATGTTTTTCTGTAAGTTCAAAAATATTTTTATGATGGTCTGCATGTATTTCAAGCATAGCCGCACTTTTAGCAGGAATAATATATTCAAGCCAATTTTCAACATGAGGAAGAGAAGGTTCTCCCTCTTTTTTTTGATGATACATATGAGCACAGGCTCCACAATTACTATGTCCCAAAATAACAATTTTAGGAATATCTAATGCGTTAACAGCATATTCAATAGCCGCTTGTGTAGAACCTTTTGCAGGTAAATAAGGTGGTACTACATTTCCTATATTTCTAGCAATAAAAAGTTCACCAGGTTGAGCATTAAGAATAAGTGCAGGATTAATTCTACTATCACTACAAGTAATAATCATTGTATGTGGTTTTTGTTTTTTTGAAAGATTTGAAAAGAGTTCTTCATTTTCTTTAAAATATTCATTTAAAAAAGTATCATAACCCTCTTTTTGTAATTTTTCCATATTATAAATGTTCCTTTTTGTTTTAAAATACTTTATATTTTAAATAAAAAACACTTATATTTTAGTTAAAATATAATAAATTTATTAAAAATAATAACATAAAAAAACAAATTTAATTTATATATTTAAAAAAAATTACTCTTTATCACTTTTTAAGACTTTTAATTCTTGTTCAGCGACTTTTATATATTTTTTGAATTTTTGTAATAAATTATCTATAGGTTGAGTAAATTTTTTAATAAAAAATGCAGTAGGGTCACTCTCATCTATATCGCTTGTATCTGCTAAATTATCTATAAAATCATCAAATTTATATCCCGCCATAACAGCACAAGCGTGTATTATCATAGCATCTTTAAGCTCATTATCCTCTATTGTATGATGAAGTACCAAAAATATCTCTTTGGCTCCTTTTATATCGTTTTCACTATATCTTTGAATACCATGTTCATATATTGCTCTAGCTGTAGCTAACTCTTCTGGATTATTTATATTGAACCCTTTGTGTTGAGTTAGATAATCAGCTAATATATCAAAAGATTGATTGACTAAAAAAGTAAAGATTTCATTTATCTCATCTTCTGGTGCATTAATAGCTAGTTTTGTACCCAAAAGTTTATACCCTTTATCTATACTTTTTTGAGTTTTTACCTCATCTTCAAGTCTTTTTAAATCTTTTTGGAAATTTTCATCTTTTTTTAATGCTTCTATATCTATTTGTGGCTCTTGCATATTAATCCTTTAGTGCCTCTTTTACTCTTTTTAGTGCCTCTTTTGTTTTGCTCTCTTCATATACCAATGCAAGTCGTACAAAGTTTTTGCCTTGCTCTTCTCTACCTAGAAATGAACCTGGTATCACTTTTAGATTATACTCTTGATATAATTTTTTGGTAAATTCTATCTCATTATCTACTTCAAGCCATATATAAAATGTAGCTAATGGAGGTTCAATACCCAAAATCTCTTTTGCTATTTCAAAATTTTTAATATATTTAGCTCTAAACTTATCAACATGACTCTGGTCACTCCATGCAACTGCTGAAGCGTATTGTAAAGGTAAAGGAGAAGCACATCCTACATATGTTCTATATACCATATACTCTTTTAGTATATCTCTATCTCCTGCTATAAATCCACTTCTAAGCCCAGGTGCTGAAGAGCGTTTGGATATAGAGTTAATAACCAATATATTTTTAAAATCACTATTACCAATTTCTACACTAGCATTAAGTAGAGATGGTAAAGGTTTATCAAGATATAAATCTATATAACACTCATCATTTAATAGTACAAAATTATATTTAAGTGCTAGTTTGACCCATTTTTTTAGCTCATCTATTAGCATAACAGATGAAGTTGGATTATTTGGAGTGTTAATAATAACCAAATCACAATCTTTTAATAAACTTTCATCTATAATTGGTTTAAAACTGTTTTCAGATGTTAGGTTTAGATATATAGTTTTGGCTCTACTAGCTCTACTAGCACCTTCATATATTTGATAAAATGGATTTGGAAATGCTATAACTGGATTTTGTTTATCATGTAGCAAAAATTGAGGAAAATTAAAAAGTACCTCTCTAGTTCCAAATGTTGGAATTATTTGAGAGTTATCAAGCTCTAAATTAAATCTATTTTTTAGATAAGTGAGCATACCATCTCTAAGAATACTCTCTCCTGATGTTTTTGGGTATTTATTTAATAGATATGATGTCTCATTTAGTTTATCTAAGATAAATTGAGGTGTTTTAAACTGAGGTTCTCCAATAGTTAAACTCAATGCCTCTAAGTCACTATTGGGTTTAATATTTGATAATAAATTATTTAGTTTTTCAAATGGGTAAGTTTCAAATTGCAAATTGTAGCCCTATTTTTTTAGGGGATTATATCAAAATATAAATTATATCTCTAAATAATCGAGAGATATAATTTAATACTTCTTTTACTCTTCGCAAGTTCCTGCTGTTTTTGCTTCTGGTAACTCTTTGTAATCATAATCTTGTAATTTTGCAGGTTTTAAATTTTTACAACCACCTTTACCACAAGGAATAGTTTCTGCCATAGGATAGTCATTAAAAGTTTTTCCTTTTACCTCTTCTAGGTTCTCACACCCTTTACCCTTTTTCAAATTAGGATTATTTGGAGTTGAATTATCTACTTTTAGTTTTATAATGGGCAAATCATTTGCATTTGTAGATGTTTTTTTGGTATCTGTTTTTTTTGTCTCCGTTTTTGCTTTATTATCTGTCGGCGACTTTGTATCTGCTTGACAATATCCCCCAAGTCCAATAATAATTAACACACTCATTGTAATATATTTTGATATTACAGTTTTCATTTGTTCTCCTTTATTAATAATTATGCTTAATCCGTATAATACATCATTTTTGTTTAGTTAAACATAAATTTTAAAAATAAACTTAATAATATATAGTATATTTAACATAAAAATAATAGAATTCCATTATAATAAACTAAAAAAGGGGAATAGATGAAAAAGCTTCTATTAATGTTATGTGTTCCAGCACTATTAATCTCAGGCGATTTAAAAAGTTCTTTGCTTGAAGCAAAGAAAACAAATAAACCACTTATGGTACTCGTAACAGCACAACATTGTAAATACTGCTCAAAAATGAAAAAGGAGACATTAAATAATAAAGATGTCAAAAATAATATAAAGGGTTTTTTATTTACTAAAGTAGATAAAACAAGCTTAGATGCTAAAAAATTTTTGCCCAATACTAGATATACTCCAACAGTTTATTTTATATCTCCAAAATTTACGATTGTAAATACTGTAAAAGGATATTTAAATGCTTATGATTTTAATATGTGGATTGATGATACTAGAAGTAAACTTGGCATGGGACTTATAGCTCATAACTCAGAAAAAGATAGAAAATCAAGATATGTTCAACCAGAAAAAGACTCAATTTGGATGTATGATATAGCTTCTGCTATGGATTTTGCATCTCAAACAGGTAAACATATTATGATATTTGTAGGCTCAAATAAATCCAAGTGGTCAAAAAAAATGGAGCAAACAACACTAAATAGTAGCAAAATAAAAGACAAGTTAAATGATTTTGTATGGGTTAAATTAAATCATGGAGATAAAGAGGCAAAAGAGTACGGTATCAATCCAAAATATGTGCCAACAGTCTATTTTATGAGAAGTGATATGAGTGAACTAGCAGTAGCAAAAGGATATTATAAAGAGAAAAATTTCTTGAAATGGATTAAATATGCAAAATCAAAAATATAAGAGTTTTTAACTCTTATATTCCTGTATTACAACTTCTAATATCTCCTGTTGTAAATCCTCTTTTAAACCATTCAACTCTTTGGGCTGATGAACCATGAGTAAATGAGTCTGGAACTACATATCCTTGAGCCTGTTTTTGTAATGTGTCGTCACCAATTGATGAAGCTGCATTTAGTGCCTCTTCTATATCTCCTTGTTGTAACATATGAAATTTTTTTTCTGCATGGTTTGCCCAAATTCCTGCATAGCAATCAGCTTGAAGTTCAACTTTTACTTGTAGTTGATTTTCATCTTTTTGTCCTCTTGCATGTTGTTTAAGTCTTTGTACTTTATTTAATATTCCTTGTAGATTTTGAACATGATGACCAACTTCATGAGCCAATACATAAGCTTCAGCAAAATCTCCAGAAGCATGATACTTTTTAGCTAATTCATCAAAAAAACCTAAATCCAAATATACTTTTTGGTCAGCAGGACAATAAAATGGTCCCATTTGAGCTGAAGCGTGTCCACAAGCACTTGTTGTTGAACCACGAAAGAGAACCATTTTTGGCATACGATATGTAGCTCCATGTTGTTTGAATATATCACTCCATACGATTTCTGTATCTCTTAAAACTGTAGATATAAATCTAGCCTCTTTATCATTTATCTTTTTGTTTATATGCGTTGATGAAACACCACTATTTGAAATACTAGAAAGAGGATTAAATCCAGAGAAATATAAAACAGCACCAATACCAATAATAGCCCAACCAAATTTTGTTTTTAATAGAGGTCTTATTATAGGCCAAAAAAGCATAATAGTACCCATAGAAGGCATATCTCTTTTACCTCCTCCACTACTACTATTGCTATATCTTCTATCCTCTACATTATTACTTTGTTCTCTATCTTCCCATCTCAATTTGAGCTCCTAAATTTTTTGACAAATTATACCACAAGTGATGTTTGAGTATAATATGTTTTATAAAGGAGTTGTCGTGTCATTAGCATTAGCAAGAAAATATCGTCCTAGTAGTTTTGAAGATTTAATAGGTCAAGAGGCAGTTTCTGGAACTTTAAGTTTAGCATTACAAAACGATAGATTATCTCATGCTTATTTATTTTCTGGGCTTAGAGGAAGTGGTAAAACCTCTACGGCTAGAATTTTTGCCAAAGCATTATTGTGTGAAAAAGGACCTACTGCACATCCTTGTAATATCTGTTCTAATTGTATTATGGCAAATGAAGGACGACATATAGATATTATAGAGATGGATGGTGCATCAAATAGAAAAATTGATGATATACGAGAGCTAATAGAGCATACAAAATATAAACCAGCTATTGGAAGATACAAGATTTTTATAATAGATGAGGTTCATATGTTGACAAAAGAGGCATTTAATGCACTACTTAAAACATTAGAAGAGCCTCCTAGTTTTGTAAAATTTATTTTGGCTACAACAGACCCATTGAAATTACCTGCTACAATTTTAAGTAGAACTCAACATTTCAGATTTAGAAAAATAGCTCAACCTATTTTAGAAAAACATTTAGAGCATATTTTAAATCTTGAAAATGTAGAATATGAAAAAGAAGCAATTTCAATAATAGCACGAGTTGGAGCAGGTAGTGTTAGAGATGCTTTAACTCTGCTTGATCAAGCTATTGTTTATTCTAAAAATTTTGTAGATGTATCAACAGTTACTAATATGTTAGGGATTATAGAGCCATCATTACTTGAAAATCTAATAGATAGTATTATTTTAAAAGATGAAAGAGCTATATTAGATTTTATCTCTATTTCAAATGAGTTTGAAGTAGAAATGATAATAGATGAATTATCTCTGTATTTAAAGGAGTTATTGCTTAGTCATTCTCATAAATTAACTCCTATGATTATAGATAGATTTTTTAGAATTTTGGCTGATTCAAAAACACTTCTTGGTATTGGTGCAGATGGTGAGTTTGTATTATCTTTAACTCTTTTTAAAATGATAGAAGCATTACAAATTCAAGATATAGATAGTATGATTTGTTCATTAGAACAGGAACTTTCTGGAGTTAAAGTGACATCAACTCCTATTCAGGCTAAAAAAGAGCCGATAAAAGAGGAGTTAGCATTACCAAAAGAGTCTTTTTTGAATTTGGATAAAGATAAAAAAGAAAAAGAGCCAAAAGTAGAAAAAACAGTCGATAAAGGAGTTCAACTTTTTAAAAAATTAATAGAGAAACTTTATGATAGAAATTATGAATTGGGAGAGTGTTTTGAAAAATCTATTGAATATAACTCTTTTTCTAATAATCTTTTGACTTGGGAGTCAACAGCAACTGGTAATCATAAAACTATGCTCAAAAATAATTGGGGTATAATAAGAATGTTTGTCCAAGAAATCTTTGGATTTGAAACCAAGATAAAAAATATCTCAAAGGAGTTACCCTCCAATATAGATTATAATAGAGTTCAAATAGTTGAACCTATATCTATGATAGAAGATGAGTTATTAAATTCTCAAGAACCTATAAAAAATTCTTCAGTTTCTTCTGATAATAGTAATAATATAGAATTAGTAAAAGAGAAGGATGAAAAAGATATATTAAAAGAGCCAATGGTAGCAAAAGCATTAGAGCTATTTGCTCCTAAAAAAGTTAGATTAAAGAGAAAAAGTTAATGAGATTAGCAAGTATAGATGTAGGACTTAAAAGAGTAGGTATAGCTATCTGTTTAGATGGTAAAATTGTTTTTCCTCAAAATGCAATAGTTAGAAAAAATCGTAATCAAGCATCGAGAGATATTAAGAAATTTTTGGTAGAGTGGAATATTGAAAAGCTGATTGTAGGTTTACCAAAAGGAGGCTCAAGTGAAGATGAGATGGAGAGGCGAATAAAACATTTTGTCTCTTTATTAGATTTGGATATTGATATAGAGTATCAAGATGAATATGGCTCATCTATAGAAGCACAAGAGTTAACAAAGGGGGTATTTCGTCATAAAAAAGATGGAAAAATAGATTCAATATCAGCAAAAATAATTTTGCAAAGGTGGTTAGGTATATGAAAAAATGGTCAATTAAAAATATAATTAAAGAGATAGTTATTACACTATTGATGATATTTGTAGTTAGTTTAGTTTTAAACTATATTCGTAAACCAGACACTTACCAAGAGCTACCTAATATCAAAGCAAAAACCATTAATAATAAAGATGTTCAGTTTGAAATATTAGGTAAACCTGTTGTTGTGCATTTTTGGGCAACATGGTGTCCTACTTGTAAATTAGAAGCTCCAAATATAGAGAGTATTAAAGATGATGTGCATATTATTACAGTTGCAGTTAATTCAGGTAGTGATGAAGATTTGAGAAAATTTATGAAAGAAAAAGGATATAGTTATACTGTTATAAATGATAATAATGGAGAGTTAGCAAAAAAATTTGGTGTAGAGGCATATCCTACCACTTTTATATATGATGGAAGTGGAAAGTTACAATTTTCAGAGGTAGGTTATAGTACTAGAATGGGTATTAGAGCTAGAGTAGCCTTAATAGATAATTAGCTTTTTTTATAAAAAAATATTTTAATATTAATCTCAATTACATATTGTATAATTTTGTTATGAAAAGATATATACTACTACTTATTTTAACTATAGGACTATTTGCTACTACAGAGTATCGTCTAGTTCATCTCAAAAAAGGAGCTAGATTAAATGTGAGAGAAGAACCTATTATTAGTTCTAAAACAGTAGTAGGTTCTTTGCCATATAATGCTATTGGAATAAAGATTAGAGAGTGTAGATATAATAGAGATGGTCAGGAGTGGTGTTATATCAATTATCCTATTGGTGCAGAACATATAGAGGGATGGGTAAGTCGTCGCTATTTAAAACCTATGGGGGGAGATAGTCGTTCTTTTATTTATATAAAAAATTTTCTAAAAAATTTTTATATGGCAGATGAAGAGAATTTTTTGGATAAACTTCAAGTCTTTTATCGTTTTCCTATGCAACAGTATTTTTATAAAAAAAATGTGAGTTTAATGCAACTTCGTACTTTAAAAGTATCTTTTTATAAAAGATGGCCAAATAGAAGTTATAATTTGACTTATCTAAAAATATTAAAAAGAGCTAGAGATTATATAGATGTAAGAACAACAATTAGATGGAAAATAAAAAATTATAAAGATTATGAGACAGGTAAAGATATTCAAAAAATAAGACTAGTTCAAGATGATAATGGTAGATTTCAAGTATTGGCTATTAAAACATTAAGACATATAGTTGACCCAAAAGAGATAGAAGAGGAGAGTATTGATAATAATATTACTATTCCATCAAATATAGCTACTAAACAATATTATATTAAAATTGGAAGTTTTTTTTCTACTCCAAATGAAGAGTATTTATCCAATATAACTAAAAAAGGATTTTCTTATATTATACAAAATGTTATGCAAGATGGAGATATGATAAAGAGATTATATATAGGACCTTATTCTACAGAAGAAGAGGTAACAAAAGCATTACTTAAAGTAAGAGAGAATATAAATCCAAATGCTTATATTCAATCTTTTTAGTTATATTTTTTTTGATTTTAATTTTTCTTTTAGAATAATTTTACCAGCTTCAACACCTGGTTGATTATATGTATTTACATCTAAAAGTATTCCAACTAATGAAGTTAAAAGTTCATAATAATATATCAGTTCTCCTATACTTTTTTCATCTGTAGTAGATATAATAATCTCGTCTATTGGTATCTCTCTTGTATTTAACAGAGCTTCTATAACTGAATCACATTGCATATTTATAAGTTCATTAAAAGATATATTGTTTAGTATATCTAATGTTTCTAAATATGTTAATGATATATTAGGAATATCTATTTTAGGAGTTATTTTTTTTAATTTTATAAATGTAATAGTTTTATCTTTTTTCCCTTCCATAATTAGCTGTAAAAAAGAGTGTTGGTCTTTTGGTCCTATAAGTCCAATTGGTGTTAAACCTATATTATAAATAGAGTGTTTTTGTTTTTTACCTAAACTTTCTCCCCATAATTGAACAAACCATTCTGTAAAATATTTTAGACTTTCTGAGTATGAAAATATACAGTTTATATTATATTTTTCATGATTTTTAGCATAAAATATAGCTTTGTTTAATAATATATCTTTTAGTTTCTGAGTTTCAAAAAATGACTTATTTATTTTTTTTGCACCATTTAGTAAAGCTTTGATATTAATACCACATAGAGATAGTGGAACTAATCCTACAACAGATAAAACAGAAAATCTACCACCAACATTTGCTGGTAAATAGAATACCTTGGAACCCAATTTTTGAGCAAATTTATCTAGGTTAGAACCAATATCAGTTATAAAAGTATAATGTTCAGGATTTGAATTTTGTGCAAAAATATATTTAAATATAGATATAGTTTCAACTGTTCCACCAGATTTACTAATAACTAAAAAGTGAGTTTTATTTATATCAACTTTATTTAATAAGTTAGAGATATTAAGAGGGTCTGTACTTTCAAAGAAAAATAGTTTTCGTTTTAGTTTTTTGATAGGTTTTAAAAATTCATATACGGCTTTTGCACCAAGTGAACTACCACCAATTCCAAGTACCATAATATTTTCTATATTTTTATCAAAATTTTTTGAAAATTTTAATATTTTATCTATATTTTGTTTTGGAAGGTTGTAATATCCTATATGTTCTTGTTCGGATGTTATTTTATTGAATATCTCTTCTTTGTCTAATCTATTTTCTATATTAAAATATAATTTATTTTTCATATTATCTCCTCATAAACGATTATATGATTATATCTTATTTTAAAGAGTAGGGAATAAGAAAATATAAATTATAAAATATTTTTTGAAAAAGTGAGTAATTTTATAAAAAGTTAAGCATCTTTTCTTTATAATCTCACTCCACAAACAATTGGACAGTTGGGTGAGCTGGCTGAAACCACATCCCTGCTAAGGATGCGTACTGGTAACGGTACCGAGGGTTCGAATCCCTCACTGTCCGCCATTTCTTTTATTTTCTTTTTTTTAGATGTTTCAAATTAAGCTTATATTTATCTTTTATAACATTTTATATCGTTTTTTATATTTATAGAAAAGAGTATTATACTATAATAATAGAATGTTTAAAAGTATATTTTTAATGATTTTACCACTATCTATATTGTATGCAGATTTAGAGATGAGTGATATAGATAATTATCATGATAGCTTTGCAAATTGGTTAGTTGATGCAAGTGATGCTATTGATGATTATTTTATAGACTCTAATACCACAACTCATAGTAGAACTTATGCAGAAATAAAAACATCATGTGCATTTGAACAGTCTCAAAAAAGTGAGTATGCTATTCGTCTAAAATTACATATAAATTTACCAAAACTTCAAGATAAGCTTAGAGTTGTATTTGAAGATGCTACAAGCGATGATGAATTATATGATGCAACTAATCTAAATAATAATTATAAACATTTAGAAGAACAAAGTTACTCATTAAGATTAGAATATTTTGATTATGTTATTAAAAGATTTAGAGTTACTATGGGTGCAGGTACTCGTTTTAAAAAAACTGATTTGGAACCATATTTTAATATAAAATTAAAGTATAAAATAGATGATACCAAAGAGCATAAAGAGATATTTTATAATCGTTTTAGATATTATACAAATACAGATATAGAAAATACTACTTTATTAAAATCTCTTTATAGATTAGAAGATAATCTTTTTTTTATAGTTCGTAATAGTTTTAGATATAGAAATTGGACTTCAAAAAATTTATTTGTAAATGATGCCTCTTTTAATTTTATTTTGAGAAAAAGGGAACAAGTATCTATTGGAGCCTCTTTGACAAATCAACAAGAGAAGACAAATATATATGTTGATTATTATCAAATGTATGCTAGTTATAAAAATTTACTTTATAAAAATTGGGTATATTATGAGTTAGTCTATTCTATATTGAATAGAAGAGAAAATAATTATGATAACTCCTATAGATTTATGTTTAATATAGGAGTTGTATTTGGAAAAGATTAATTTATATTTGTATAAACAGCTTGAACATCTTCATCATCTTCAAGTTTATCTATTAAAACATCTATCTCTTCTAACTGTTCATCGGTTAAATCTATAGGAGTATTGGCTATATATTGTGTTTGAGCTTTTGTTACTTCTATCTTCATATCTTCTAATGCTTTTGATAGTTCACCAAATGATTCAAATGCTCCATATACTCTTATAATTTTTTTATCTTCTCCATTTTCTTGTGGTTCTACTGCCTCTTCTATCTCTTCTAAACCATAATCGATAAGTTCTAACTCTAGCTCTTCTATATCCATATCATCTTTTCTATCAAATGTAAAAACTGATTTTCTACTAAACATAAAATTTAATGCACCAGAAGTTAATAGTTCAGCTTTATTTCTAGTAAGTGTTGCTTTAACATTAGCTACTGTTCTAGTACTATTGTCTGTAGCACATTCAATAATTAGTTGTACTCCATATGGAGCTTTGGCTTCATAATGTATCTCTTTTATATCAGCTGCATCTTTTCCTGTGGCTCTTTTGATAGCTGCTTCTATATTATGTTTTGGCATGTTTTGAGCTTTTGCATTTAAAATAGCTGTACGAAGTCTAGGGTTCATATCAGGGTCTGGTCCACCTGCTTTGGCTGCCATAGTAATAACTTTACCTAATTTAGGAAAGACTTTTGACATAGTTCCCCATCTCTTCATTTTTGCTGCTTTTCGGTATTCAAACGCTCTACCCATTATTATTTCCTTTTGATTAAAAAATTTATGAAATTATATCTTTCTTAGTTAAAAATAGACTATCTTAAAGATAAAGATATTACAATAATAGATATTTTTATATTAAAGGCAAAAGATTATCAAAACAAAATTTCAAAACTTTTTTAATCATTTTGGTTATTTGGAGTTAGACCAAGCTATTGAGTTTTTTTCTATATTTGGGGGGATAGAGAAGTATTTGGAGTTAGATTTTTTTGATGACCTTGAGTCTATTATTCGTTTTAATTTTATAGATAAATATATGCCTTTAAGAGATATTATTTCTCCGTCTTATATTCTTGATGAACCTTATCGTTCTATTTTAATAGCAGTGGCTAGAGGGGATGGGCGTTTATCTAATATTTTTAGAAAAGCTAGAGTTGGTGATAGTTTAGGTATTCGTATTTTAAGTGAACTTGTTGAATTAGATATTGTAGAATTTGAGGAGTCAAGAGAAGCTCCTCTAAGAAAATATCCTAATCAAAAATTAGAAAAATCTCTTCGTTCTTATAAAATAGAGGCTAAAGTTAGATTTAAAATACCATTTTATCGTTTTTGGTTTGGTTTTGTTGAACCTTATGCTCAGGAGTTATCTAAAAAGCATTCTCAGAGATTTTTTGAAAATTTTGAACAGCATTTTTCTCGTTTAAGTAGTTTGATTTTTGAACAATTGTCTAATGATTTATTAAATTTTTATTATAAAAATCAATTGCAGTCTATGGGTAGTTATTGGGATAAAAATAGTGAATTTGATATATTAGCAAAAACTAAAAGTGGAGAAACTATACTTGGAGAGTGTAAATACAAAAATAGAAAAATTTGTAAAAATGAATTATCTAAATTAAAACAAAAAGCAGAATATTCAAATATAAAAGTAGATACTTATGCTCTATTTTCTAAAAATGGTTTCTCAAATGAACTTTTGAGTAGTAATGATAAAAATTTACTTCTTTTTGAATTAAATGATTTTAGAGATTTAATTTTATGAGATATATATATTATGAATACTAGACAGTTTTATCTATTTGTAGTTATATATACTTTTTCATTGTTTTATTTAGCTATTGAATTGCCTATTGGACCAAATGAGGCAAAAGTATTTTATACAGATACCAAGATATTACATTTTATGACTCATTTGTGTTTAGGTTGTTTTGGTAATAGTTTGGATTTTCGTTTCCCTTTTTTGATATTTGGATTACTGAATATATATCTTTTTTTCTCTATGAGTAGAAATTATTGCAAAGATAAATCTCAAAGTTATCTTGCTACTACAATTTTTGCACTATTACCTGGTATTATTACAGCATCAGTGATAGTTAATATTGCTGTGTTTGTTATTACATTGGTTTTGGGGTTTATTATATTACATGCAAAAAGGCAGATAGTAGGGCAGGGAGTCGTTATGCTTTTACTTCTGTTTGTGCATGATGCTTCTGTTATTTTCTTTATCTCTTTATCTATATATTCTGCTTTTAAAAGAGATAAAGAACTTTTTGCTATTGCTATTATTTTTACTGCTATTAGTTTATTGTATTTCAATGGATTATATATTGGAGGTAAGCCAAAAGGGAAATTTTTGGAACTTTTTGGGCTTTATGTAGCACTTTTTTCACCTTTTGTTTTTATCTATTTTTTTTATGCACTATATAGAATATGGCTTAGAGAAAAAAAGGATATATTGTGGTATATATCTTTTATTGCATTTGTTTTATCTATTTTATTGTCTTTGCGTCAACAAGTTATTATGACAGATTTTGCTCCTTATGTAATTGTAGCTGTTGTTCTTATGTTGGTAGTTTATAATAGAACGCTTTTAGTTAGGTTACCTCAATTTCAAAGAGGTTATAGATTGGGATTTAAAATTGTTGTAGGTTCATTAATCTTTAGTTCTTTAGTTATTGTATTTCATAAGCCTATTTTTTATATTTTAGAGGATAAAACGAAACATTTTGCTTATCCTTTTTATAAGCCTTATTGGTTAAAATTAGAATTAGTTAAAAGAGGGCAAAATTGTTACACTGCAAAACGAAAGAAAATGCAGTACCAATTAAAATATTATGGGATAAATGAGTGCAAAGATATAGATGTTCCTAAAATACACAATTAAATAAAACTTATAGACACTATTCGTATCAAAAATATAAAATATACTCACCAAATGGTAGAATTGTCCAACACATTTAAAATAAGGAGAACTCGATGGCTCAAAAAGCGATTAGAGAATACGACGCAAAGTCGATTTTAGCTCGACATTGGGACAGTTATTTCCCAAACTTTAACTATCCATATCAAACAATTTTGGTAACAACTGGAGAGGAACTTATAAAAGCTTCTGAGACAACTCATCCATGGTTAAAAGAGAAACCATTAGTAGCAAAACCAGATATGCTTTTTGGAAAAAGAGGTAAAAATGATTTGGTTCTATTCAAGGTAAATAAACCAGGTGATGTAACTTTAGAAGATGCAGCTAAATGGATTGATGAAAAAAGAGCCGAAAAGCAGAGTGTTTATTTTTCATTTGATGGAGATGAGCCAAAAGGTGAGCCATCAGTTGATTATTTAACACATTTTATAGTTGAGCCATTTACTCCACATGACCAATCAGAAGAGTACTATATCTCTGCTACAGTTGTAGGTGATGATGATGTACTTTATATGTCAGCAGAAGGTGGAATGGAAGTAGAAGAGGGTTGGGATGAGAAAGTAACAGAGGTTAAATTTTCAATTACAGCTACAGAAGAAGAGATTGAAAAAGAGATTAGAGCAAATATCCCAGCTGATGTAAAAGATGAAGACAAAGATAATTTCGCTGAATTTGCTATTGGTTTCTTTAAAGCATATAGAGAACTTAACTTTGCATATCTTGAGATAAATCCATTTGTAATGCAAGGAACAAATATTGAGCTTCTTGATATGGTTGCAAAACTTGATGATACAGCTGGATTTATGATGGTTGACCATTGGGGTAAAATTGAGTATCCAACTCCATTTGGTATGGAGGCTAAATCTCCAGAAGAAGAAGCGATTGAGGTTGCAGATAGCAAAACAGGTGCTTCACTTAAACTTACAGTATTAAAACCAGAGGCTAGAATTTGGACAATGGTTGCTGGTGGTGGTGCATCAGTTGTTTATGCTGATACTATTGCTGATTTTGCTGGTATTGATGATTTGGCTAACTATGGTGAGTATAGTGGAGGTCCAACAACAGGTGAGACTAAATTCTATGCAGAGACTATTTTTGACCTAATGACAAGAGAGCCAGACCCACAAGGTAGAGGAAAAGTTCTAATTATTGGTGGTGCTATTGCTAACTTTACAGATGTTGCAAAAACATTTACAGGAATTATTCAAGCGTTTGAGAACTATCAAGACAAACTAAAAGAGGTTGGAACTAAGATTTATGTAAGAAGAGGTGGACCAAACTATGAAAAAGGTCTAAAAGATATTAAAGAAGCAGCCGATAGAATGGGTCTTGATATTGAAGTATATGGACCAGAGACTCATGTTACTGATATTGTTCGTATGGCACTAGAAGAGAAGTAGGGAGAAGAGATATGTCAAAATTATTTACTAAAGATACACAAGCAATTTTTTGGAATAATAATAAAACTGCAATCCAAAGAATGTTAGATTATGATTTCGTAATCAAAAGAGAGACACCATCTGTAGCTGGAATTGTTGCACCTACAAGTTCAAATAAATTTGAGAAGTTCTTTTGGGGTGGTGATGAGATTATGGTTCCTGTATATAAAAATACAGCTGATGCTAAAAAAGCTCAACCACAAGCTGATGTACTATTAAACTTTGCATCTTTTAGAACAGCTTATAATGTAACTAATGAAGCTTTGGATATTGGTGGATTTAGAGTTATTATGATTACAGCTGAAGGTATTCCAGAAAGACTTGCTAGAAAAATGAACCAAAAAGCTAGAGACCTAGGTGTTACTGTAATTGGTCCAGCTACTGTTGGTGCAATCGCTCCAGGTGCATTTAAAATTGCAAATATCGGTGGTACTATTGAAAATATTATTAACTCAAAACTTCATAGAGCTGGTTCATGTGGACTTGTAACTCGTTCTGGAGGTCTATTTAATGAGCTTAGTAATATTATTGCTATCAATGCAGATGGAATTGCAGAGGGTGTTGCTATTGGTGGAGATAGATTTGTAGGTTCAGTTTTCATTGACAATCTTCTTAGAATGCAAGATAACCCAGATGTAAAATACATGATACTTCTTGGTGAAGTTGGTGGTACAGAAGAGTACAAAGTAATAGAAGCTGTTAAAAGTGGAAGAATTACAAAACCAATTATCGCTTGGTGTATTGGAACTATTGCAAAATATTATGATAGTGGTGTTCAGTTTGGTCACGCTGGTGCTAGTGCAAACTCTGATTTGGAGACAGCAGAGGCTAAAAATAGAGCAATGGCTGAGGCTGGAATTCATGTTCCAAAGAGCTTTAATGACCTACCAGCAGAGATAGCAGGAGTATATAATCAGCTAAAAGCAGAAGGTGTTATTAGTGAAATAGAAGAACCTGAAATTAATACAATACCAAAATATAGAAGACCAAAACAGTTTATCTGTACCATCTCTGATGATAGAGGAGAAGAGGCAACTTACGCAGGTTTCCCAATTTCTAGCGTAGCACTTCCAAGCACAGGAAAAGGTATTGGTGATGTAATATCTCTATTATGGTTCAAAAAAGTCTATCCAAAATGGGCTACAGAGTTTATCGAAACTGTAATTAAAACAGTAGCAGACCATGGACCAGCAGTAAGTGGAGCTCACAATGCAAAAGTTACAGCAAGAGCTGGTAAAAGTGTAGTTGAGTCATTGGTAACTGGACTTCTTACTATTGGACCTAGATTTGGTGGAGCTATTGATGGTGCTGCTGAGTACTTTAAGTATGCAGATGATAATAACCTATCACCAAAAGAGTTCTTGGGTTATATGAAGAAAAAAGGTATTCCAATTCCAGGTATTGGACATAGAATTAAATCTCTAAAAAACCCAGACCTAAGAGTAAAAGGATTAATGGATTTTGCAAATGAGAATTTCCCAGCAACTCCACTTCTTGATTATGCTAGAACAGTTGAAGCTCTTACAACAAGTAAAAAAGAGAACCTAATTCTAAATGTTGATGGTACTATTGGTATTTTGATGGTTGATATGTGGAGAGCATTAGGATATTCTGAAAATGAGATAGATGAGTTTATCTCTAGTGGAACTCTAAATGCGTTCTTTATTGTTGGTCGTTCAATTGGATTTATAGGTCATGTACTTGATGAAAAAAGACTTGCTATGCCTATGTATAGACATCCAATGGATGATATTCTTTATGATGTTCAAAAGGCTGAAGAGATTTAATATCTTCCTTTAATTAAAAACTTCTTAAACCTATGATATAATTTTGAAAAATAAATTATATCAAGGTTCCCCTTTATGAAAAAATCTGCATTTACACTTATTGAATTTGTTTTTGTTATTATTATTTTAGGAATTTTAGCATCTATTGCTATTGATAGAACAGATAGAGATTTAAAACAAGAGGCAAGTGAGACAATTTTATCTCATATAAGATTAGCTCAACAATTAGCATTAAATGATAATAAACATAGAATTGATAATGACCCTAAATGGCAGGTTGCATATTGGCAATTTGCTATGAAAAAATGTGGAGATAATATAGCATATAGAGTAGGTTCAGATACAAGTTTAGGTGGTACTGTTAATGGTTTAGGAAAAAGTGAATCTGCTATTAATCCAACTGATGGAAAATATATTTTTTCGGAAGATTGTTCAAGTTTAGATAATGATGAGACACCATCAGTTCTTTTAACTAAAAAGTTTGGTATAAAAAATAGTGGAGTTGTTGCAAGTGGAGGTTGTAATACTAGACAGATACTTTTTGATTATTTAGGTCGTCCTTATTCTAGTAATAGTGCTGTTAATACTCCTCTTTTTGAGAATATTATGACGGAGGATTGTAATTTGACTTTTACATTACAAACAGACCAAGATAATGATGGTAATCCTGATAGTTTTATTATTACTATAGAAGCAGGAACAGGTCGCAGTTTTATTGTTGGTCAAGAGAATTCATAATATTTTATTGTATTTATAGTAAGTATAAGTATAAAAAAGAAAAAAATTAAAAAAAAAGCAAAAAAAGTAAAAAAAAGCTTGACATCTAAAAGGAATTTGTCTATAATACGCGTCCACAAACACAGAGACCTCTTAGAGTATAAGAGCGAGAGTTTGAGAAG
>Ga0256828_1001009_pt1 | contig 18118 bp, 22 predicted proteins | sample CV88metaG_FD_185993 | JGI IMG/M metagenome (GOLD analysis project Ga0256828, IMG submission 185993) | Hydrothermal vent microbial communities from East Pacific Rise, Pacific Ocean - CV88 | ecosystem: Environmental > Aquatic > Marine > Hydrothermal vents | place: Pacific Ocean: East Pacific Rise...
CGTCAATAATCGCATCATAGATAAGCCCCATCTCAACAAGGTTGAAACCAACTTCAGGATCGATAACTGTTGAAATAGCATCAAATACTGCTTCTTTTGTAATATCACACATATTGATTGTTCCTTTATACTTTAAAATTAATATTTCGTATTGATATCTCCGAAAAATATACGTCATTCCCGACTTGCACCCCAGGGGTATTTCCTTCGGGCATCGGGAATCTTCCCGGATCCCCGGGTCAAGCCCGAGGATGACGAAAAAAATAAAAGTATATTTCAGAGTATTCTATGTATCTATATAGGGGCAACTTTGTGGTTAGCCCTCAATATTGATTGCATCACTTTCCGTACGAGAGCATCTTCTGCATGCTGGTAAAGAGGAAGACTGCACCAATAAACAAGAAGCTCGCTCCTGCCTTAAAGAAGAGGTCACTTTCCGTCATTAATCCAAAACCGCCAAGTATAACACCGGCAGCCGTAAACCAGAACATCATCGATGCATTCTCTTTTGGGTACATCTCATGCAGCATCGGTACTTTCTCTTTTCCTACCAAAGGTGCGAATCGCTCAAACCAGACAAGAAAAGGTACGATCTTATACAGATGTCCTGTAATCATTGAGGAGATAAATCCTAATACCAGAAACCAGACAGCTGCATGAAGAAAAGACTCTTTCCCTGTTACAAATGCTACCAGTCCGACAACAATACTCAGACCAAGCATACCAAAAGCAAAAACCATTGACTTTGCCCAGATATCCCACTCTTTTCTCACTGTTAATTTAGCAATAATATAGATCTGCAACATATAGGAGACCACTCCTGCAAGTGTCACCAAATATCCTAACCACATCAGCTTGTCAAAACCGAACAATGCTCCGAAAAAGACGACAGCAACACCAGAGATAACCAATTTAAACGCACGATTGATATGGTCTTCTTTAAATCCGTGTGCCAAAGAGAACATAGGAATAAGGATCAGTGAAAAACCGATAATGGTCAATACCACATAGCCGCCAAGCACTGCATAAACATGCGCTTTGAGCATCATTTCAACATCGACACTCAACTCTCCGGCAAGCCCCAATGCAATCGCAAATCCTGTCAAGATACCCAAAAGAAGGTATCCATTACTCCATGCCACGGTCTTCACGGTCAATGTACGCAATTCACTCTTTCTAAGCGTTGCAATACTTTCCATAGCAAAGATCACCATAGCGATAAGTACCATCAACCCACCATACGGCAGTAGTGAAGGCATCACCCAAAAACCAAAAACCATCACCGAGACACCAATACCCAGCAGTGGCAATATAATGTAATAGACATCAACTATGGCATGTCCTACTTCAAGCACTACGGGGATCAATTGTGCCATCGCCCCAAAAATAATAACCATAACAAAACCCAACAGGAAGAGGTGTATCCATCCGGCTACATCCATTTGAGCATAGGTAAAAGAAGGCTTGAAAAAGAGCAACGCCACCATGGAAAGCAGATAAAAGATCACACCATACTTGAAAAAAGGTGCGATCAGCTTTAGAGGTGGTGCGAAATCACTTGATATCGCTTTCATTAGACTCTACCCCTCACAGGAAGCATCATCCAAAGTTGCTTCTTCACTTGCTCCCTCTTTGTAAGAGAAGATCAGTTTAACTCTTCCATCTTCCATATTTTCCGCATCAATGTTATAGTTTTCACCGATCTTGTCAAGCAGTCCCATTGGTTTCTTATGGTTGATCATTACCACTTTTTTATTCGGTCCGTCGATCATTTTCAATCCTGCCATAGCATTGACCATTGGTTCAGGCGGTCCACACTTGGAAGTGTCAAACTCGTAATACTGTGTTTCTCCATCAGTATATGTAAAGAAAGGAACGGTTGCTCCAGGAATTTCTACGGGTTGTTTGTTTAATTCAGACATATTGTCTCCTATTTAAGATTTTCCACATTGTAAGGGATTATAATTAAGATAAAATTGATTTATATCAAGATTATGTCAAATCTTGTCATATCACTTGAAATTCTTATCGAAATACTCTTCCACCAGTTTGTCAAAATAGACCATTCTCTCTTTTCCTTTGGGCATCGTACTGCGCAGTCCTTTCATTTTTGCAAGAAACGATCCTACACTATCAGGAATGATCCGTTCAAAGTGCTGACGTATACGTTTGGCAAAAGCCGGTGAGGCTCCCCCGGTAGAGAACGCAATCGTCAGGTCACCTTTTTGTACATAGGAGGGAAAAATAAAATCACAGTAGTCCGTGTTGTCGACAGAGTTGACCAAAATACGGTAAGGTCTGGACTCCTCATAGATCGCTTTATGCAATTCCACTGTATCGGTTGCAACAATGACCACATCGAACCCCTGAATATCCCCTGTTTTGTAGAGACGCTGATAAAGCGTCAAACAGTGATCTTTAATAAGCTGTTGTGCCTCGGGAGAAACCTCCTGCGCGATCACAGTGATCTCTTTGGTAAAGTCGGTTAGCTTTTCCAGCTTCTCAGTTGCGATAGCACCACCACCGACAACCAGCACTTTCAGGTCACTCATATCCATGAACATGGGAAAATAAGACATCTCTTCCTCCTTGAAGATACTTTAGCCAAAGTCTAACACAATTGCTTTGACAAATATCAATAGAACTTGATATTAAATTGACTATAATCATTTCAACAATAAAACAAGTGAGAAAAACCATGCAAGATGAACTGCTCTACCAGATGCAAAATGCCTTTCCTATGAGTGAGCGTCCCTTTAAAGAGATGGCTGAAAAAGTGGGAAGTACGGAAGAAGAGGTACTGAAGACTGTACAGAAACTCAAAGATGAAAAGATCATCCGTCAGACCTCTGCCATATTCGATACCAAACGGTTGGGATACAAGTCATCGCTTGTTGCATTTAAAGTAGATGAAGAGAAGATCGATGCCGCAGCAGAGATCATCAATGCGCACCCTGGTGTCAGTCACAATTACTTAAGAAACCATGACTACAACATCTGGTTTACGATGGCAGTCGAACCTGACAGCCTGTTCGGACTCGAGAAGACCATTGAGATCCTCAAAGAGCAGACCGGGGCGGAAGATGCCATCATCCTGCCAACACTCAAGATGTTCAAGATCTCCGTAAAAATGGACACCACAGGCAAACGTGCAAAAAAAGAGAAAGTCAAAAAAGCGGCACATAAGGAGATCGATCTTACTCCTGAACATATTGCTGTTATCAAATCACTTCAAAAAGATATCGAAGTAGTCGCAGAACCATTCAAACAGATGACGGAAGAGCTCGGAATGAGTTATGAAAGATTATTTGAGATCGCACATGAGCTCAAAGAAGCAGGTGTGATGAGACGTTTTGCCACCATCCTTAATCACCGTCGTGCCGGCTTTGGTGCCAATGCGATGAGTGTCTGGTCTGTTCCGGAAGAAAAAGGTGAAGAGATAGGCAGACAACTTGCCGAGTTCTCTGCGGTAAGCCACTGTTATCTACGCCCCTCTTACCCCAACTGGCCATACAACCTCTTTGCTATGGTACATGCCAAAACCCAAGAGGAGTGTGACACACTCATTGAAGAGATGGCACAGGAGACAGGGCTGACAGAATACGGGAAACTCTACTCAACTGTAGAGTTCAAAAAGCAGAGACTGGTCTATTTTGATGATGCGTTTAAAGAGTGGGAAGCGCAGGTAGCAGGTAGCAGGTAGCAGGTAAATCTTGCATACCTGAACTTATCTGCTCCCTCAAATTACTCTTTATACCCGATCTTCGCCTTGAAGTCTGCAATACAGTTGGTACAGTTCTTGATCGCATTGTTCTCAACGATCGCAAAAAGGGCATCCTGATTTAATATGATAAGCTTATGATTGTCAATTTTGACAATACCCTCTTTTTTCATCTTCGTCAGAATACGTGAAAATGTTTCCGGTGTCAGGTTAAGAATAGAGGCTATCTCATTATTCTTGAGTCGGTTGAAGATAGTGACTTTCTTTAACATCAGGTCAGCCACTTTCGCTTCAGACGAGAGAATCGTCTCTTTATGTACCAGTGCAGAGAGCAGACTTACTTTTCCAGTAAGAGACTTGATAAGTTCCAAAGAGAACTGGGGCTGGTTCAAATATTCATAGAGTTTGTCAAAATGGAGCAACCCAATGGCACCGTCACTGACAAATTCACATGTCGCAGGAAAAGGTTCCTGTTCAAAAACAGCGAATTCTGCGATCAACCCCGGAGCGGAAAAACGGTTGATCTGTATCTGTGTTCCTTTGGGTGAAGTCTTATAGAGTTTGACACTGCCTCCCAAAAGGATATGCAGGTATTCGCTTTTGTCTCCTTCATAGAAAACAATACTCTCTTTTGTATACTTCTTGATATGTATCTGTTCTTGAAGTTCCTTCAGATAATTCTGCCCCAATGCCGAGAACATCGGGATCTCTTCAAGTTTGAACATACAGTACACCTCTTTCTTTTTTGATAAGGCATACTATACACTATAAAAGATAAAATCTCTCCGCTGATCCCCACAGAATGGGGCTATTTTTCGAACCAACTGAGCTGATCGCGCAGTTTTACCACTTCTCCGACCACAATAAGTGCCGGAGTTGGAAGATCTTTGGCTTTTTCATAAATATCTTCCAACGTACCAACCACGGTTTTCTCTTCAGGTGTGGTACCCCGGCTGATCACTGCAATAGGATGATCTTTGGGCTTTCCTATCTCCATCAGTTTTTTCGTGATCTTCTCCAAACGATGCAGTCCCATTAAAAAGACGATCGTATCATCTGTTTTATAATTTTCCCACGGAATTTGGGAATGGTCTTTGTTTTTGGATTCATGTCCTGTTACCACACGGAATGAAACTGTAATACCCCTGTGTGTGACAGGGATACCTGCATACTCCGGCACAGCGATCGCAGAAGTGATACCGGGAATGAACTCGAACTCTATACCACGTTCACGCAGATAGATCCCCTCTTCTCCTCCCCTGCCGAATACCAGAGGATCTCCACCTTTCAGCCGTACCACATGCTGATGCTTCAACGCTGCCTGATAGATCACTTCATTGATCTCCTCCTGAGGCAACGTATGGTGAGAATCCTCTTTTCCTACATAGATAAACTCACACCCTTCTTTTGCCTGTACCAAGATGTCCGGATTTGCCAGACGGTCATAGATGATCACATCCGCCTGCTGTACCACACGCAATGCTTTGACTGTCAGAAGATCGATATCTCCGGGCCCTGCCCCTGTCAAATAGACTTTTCCCATTAACTCTCTCCTCTTGTTTTTTCTTCACTCAAATAACATGACGGATCTTCCGCCCACATATCGCCATGGATCGCATAGGCACGACTTCTCGAACCGCCATTACAGATATTCAGATACTGGCAGTCAGCACATTTTCCACCCAGTTCTCGAGGGTGAATACGCAGTTTCTGTAAAAGGTCGGTTGGTTCATTCGTCCAGATATCGGAAAAATCCTGAGTGAGAATATTACCGATCTTGACAGGGAAGAAAGGATCCGGCTTGACAAACCCTTCAGAATCAATGTTCAGCAGTTTACGTCCGGCACTGTTCCCACCCCATGCAATGAGTCGCTTCTTCATCTCTTCTGCATGTTCCGGATACTTTTCGGCAAAACGGTCATAGAATAAGATAGCATCCATCTCCATGTTTCCTGTAACGATCTCGATATCCCGTCCGCTCTCATGGTACTCGAACGCTTTGTCCAAAATGTAGTTGACTGCTGTAACGCGCTGTTCTTTGGTCAGATCCATCTCCAGATTCTCCAGACCGCGTCCGCTGTAGACAAGATGCGAAATGTAGATCTTGGGAATCTCATGTTTTTCTGCCAGTTCAAAAATGAACTGCAGGTCATCATAGGTATCTTTGGTAATGGTAAAGCGGATCCCCACTTTGGTCTTACCGAACGAATTGAGCAGATCAACCGCTTTCATCGACTCGACAAAAGAGCCTTTGAGTCCTCGAAACTCATCGTGCACATCTGGACTTCCGTCAATACTGATACCGATGTAGTCAAAGGTATCGAGGATCTTCTCTGCATTACTCTGTTTGACATAGAGTCCGTTGGTAGAGAGGTAGGTGACAATCCCCAGCTCTTTACATTTGGCAGCAATATCAAACAGGTCTTTACGTGTCAGAGGTTCACCGCCAGAGAAGATAAGAAACTTCACACCGTTGGCTTTGAGCTTTGGCAGTGTCTCCATGATATTATCCGTTGTCAAGGTATCTACTGCATCAAGATCGGCTTTGGAGTAGCAGTGCAGACAGCTGAGATTACAACGGTTGGTAAAGTTCCATATGGCGATGCTGCCGTCAAGTACACGTGCAGGTTTGCCTTCGGTGACAGATTTGAGAAGGTTGGAGAGACGGAACATTACTTTGGCTCCTTTTGAGCAGGTTTGTAAGAGAGAATATATGTGGTGATCGCGTCCAACTCTTCTTTGTTCAGTTTGAATGGCGGCATGGCATTACGTTTGTAACCCAATACTTTAGAGACACCTTCAGGATCAGTGATCATTGCCTGGATCTCTTCAGCACTTCTTTTTGAAGCAATTTCACGGAATGGAGGTCCAAAGGCCACAGCCGTTTGATGATGACATCCCCAGCAGTAGGTTTCAAAAACTTTTTTGCCGTCGGCATAAATCAATGTATTGAAAAATACAAATAATAAATAAGCAATGAGGATTTTTTTCATAGCACAACCTTATTTGAGTATAAGGATGATAACAACTTTTTGTTTCCAAGAAGTTGATTTCCCTCAAGCATCTAATCTTTACTCACATTATGATCAAGCGTGATCCAGTATGCTCCTTTTCGTACGATGATAGTCTCCTGAGGATGTTTAATATTGTAATATATATACGCACCCATCAACAATATTGTAATCCCTAAAAAAACCAAGAAACCTTTCATTTGTCCTCCTCTTCTTTATAGTTCATATCTTCTTCATCATGTACTTTTGCTACAACCAGCAAAATGATTAAAAAAAAGACGATGACTCCTGCATAGATATAGTCTAACATCTACAAATTCCCGTTGACAAAAAGATAGATACTCTCATTATCCCTAAAGACCAGACACATCCTACCTTTTTTTGGATTCTTAAGATCATAAGAGCGACTCAAATAGATATAAGGAGAGTGCTTGATCACATCTATCATTTCACTGTCTGTTCGGGCTGCCACTTTGGGAATCTCTTCAACACTTATTCTTTTAAGATCACAGTCATCTTCAAGGTGCTTAAGCAGTGCTCTTTCATTGCTACTTTTTATTGTAAACAAATGAGGAGAGATGGCACCTTCTTTATATCTTCTTAAAGAGATCTCCTTTACTTCAGGATAGGGATTTGAACCGATTAACCGTTCAAACGTCACATCGGAAGTGCCCAGATAGTAGGTCCATCCCTGAAAAGCGATCAGAACTAAAAGAAGAATCCCTAAAACATACTGTGGAAAATGTCTAAGATTAAACATGGAATAGCCTCTCTTTTTCTTCTGCTGTCTGTATGAGAGCATTTTTTTCTTCCAATGAACGAAATGCCGTTGCTGGGATGTAAAATGCATGGTTCTGATAATATAACAGTATATCATCCTCTACCGGCACTACGCCCTGAATCTCCTGCCAACCTATCTTCATACCGTTTTGTGCTACTCCATCACTGTCGATCTGCAAGGTAATCGTGTGATCTTTCAATGGTGAATGCTCAAATACTTTAAGGGCTCTTCGATAAACAAGACGTTTTTTAAGTACATACCAGTAAACAATAAGAATAGTAGAGAGCATTAAGAGTCCGACAGAGCCACCCTTCAAAGCTGCCACCACACCAAACTGTGCCATAGCAATAAAAAACCACCCTATATATCGTCTTGCTGAATGTTTATACTGGTGGACATAAGACTTTTCAAAAGCCTTTTTAAAATTCTCTCTGTCCCACTTATAGGAAATTATGATAGGTTTAGATATGCTCATCAGACTCACCTATATAGAGATCGCTCTTTGCCAAATGCCCTTCGTGTTCCAGATCCTTGATAAGCTTGAGCGTCTCCTCATAGAGCGTCTTATACCGGTTCGCATTGACCTCATATTTTTTTCTGACCTTTTTGGCATACCACCATGCTACTACAATAGAGAGTGAAAAAAACGCGTAGATCCACCATTGCCACGCTTTGAGGTTCAGTAATACGATAAGATATTGTGAAGAAAAAAGCACAAAAAACTCTACTGAGAAGATCAGTACCAGTGTTGAACTGTGCTCAAAATCAAGCGTATATTTCTCAATCTTTCTCATTAGATCAAGATTTTGGTTGATCTTTTCCGCTTTTTCCCTTACCGACGGGGCAAGCGTCTGAGTATCGATATTTTTGAGATGAATATTACTGAGATTGTACTCAACATTGGTTTGCATGTAGTCTCTGAGAATCTCCGGATGGGTATGCAAGACTGATTTAACTTCATCATGCGTAGGTTTTTCCTTACCCGTAATCTTCTGTACATCCTGCAAAACCAGATCGTACAGACCGACATGCAAGATCTCATTGATAACTCGTTCTTGGTTTAACACACATTTCTCCCTGATCCAATATCTTGCTTTTGTCAACAAACCGAAATATACTGACAAAAACCGATACGGGGATCCATCCCCGTATCACACTACTACTTTTTTAAAGAAGCCACGACTGACGGCTGAGGATCGATCCCGAATGTCGCCGTATCATCCTGTGCGGGAAGGAAGATACCAATAAGTCCTTTAATCCCTACAGACATAATGATGTTGATCATAAAGATCACCCATGCTGTAACCATCATGATGGCACAGATCGCGGCAAGAATCATAAAGGTCTGATACTCCCCATCCATATAAAAGTGTCGTCTGAGCATCCCGTCCAGTCCTGCCATCCCCATAAAGGCACCCATACCGATACTTCCGATAAGATGAAGCCAATAGTGCGTATTTGCCAACTTCATGGAAAAAAGCTTAGTGTTGTTCGTCAACAGAGGCCAAAGAACATAGACTACAGAGTACAATGTCATATAAAGTCCGGTCAGAAGTGCGATGTGCACGTGCGCGCCAATAATCCACTGGGTATTATGCAGGACTCTATTCATCCCCATATCCGCCTGAATGATTGCTGCGGGTACTGCCAGACCAAAACCAAGCAGTCCCCCGAGGAGATATTTCAGCTCCATCGTCATTTTGAGCGGTCTGGCTTTCCAAAGCGTCATCAGTGTAATGAAGAGTGCCAATCCCTGTGTGAGAAGCTCGAACATCGTCACCATCTCACCAGAGATAAGCTTCATCATTTCAGGCTGTCCCTGATCTCCAAGCAGGTGGTGAGACCACACCATCCAGGAAACCAATAGTTCAAGCAAAAGTGCTGCCCTTGCCACGTTTTCCATAAAGAGCTTCTGCCCGGTAATAATAGTCGCCAAAAGATACCATGAACCAGCCACATAGATGAGTACCAGCCCGTCAGCCACGAGATCAAGTCCCCACCAGAAGAAGTTTTTGTACAACAGTGCATCAACCGCATGGACATCCCAGCTGACACCACTTGCATCTGCCAAAAGATAAACAAGCACAAGGATACCCGCACCAAGGATAACGATCGCATCCAGGAATGTATCGACCGTACCACGAAAAATAGCAACCACAGGCAGCGAAAGTGCCGGTTCTTTGGTATAAGGTGGTTTGCCTCTGAGTTTATTTATCAGATTCAGCATCCCGTCGATACCAAAACCAGAGATTAGAAGCTCTTTGGTTGTTTTATTTGCATGCACGCCAACCTTCGCAAAGATCGTTGCATAAATATTGTAAATAAATCCCAGTGTACCTATCATAATCAAGGCTACACCGACAATAAATACCAGACCACCGACCACTTGGAATTGATCGGTATCAGCCGGAAGCGGCCAGTAGAGCGTATAAAGCGGAGCATAATGCCAGATAAATGCTGCAATCCACGCCATTGCCGAACCGATGGTAATGCTCATCCATACAAAATTCGCTAACCCTACACTATAGAGCGGTTTTTTTGTCAAATAGGGGATCAAAAACATAAATGCAGCAAATACCAGCTGATAGGTCGAACCAAAAATACCAATGATCGGGTGTACAGTCATAATGGAAAAATAGTGCTCCGGAGATCCGTTGATTGGCGGGATGGATGGGTTTACCAAGGCAACACGCATCAGCGTCCCTTCTATGGAAGCCAACCCGTAAAAGAGAAAACTCATCACCACCGCACGCAGCGTGATCTTTTGTAGTGCAGTCAATTTTGACGCATCAAAATTTGTTCCGGTCATGATACTCATACTTTACCTCCCTCGTTACATCCAGTGACAACCACTGCTTTTTTCACCAACATATCATTACCTGCGGGTCCTGCATACTCAGTACTTCTTACATCAAACTCTCCACATTCATTGAATGTCCAGAGCAGATCGTTCCGGCTCCCGGGATTAACTTGCATCTGCGAAACCATACTACCGTCCTGACGGAAAAGACCAAAACCGTAGACCAGGTCAGCACTTTTGGCATCAAACAGTACCTTCTCACCCTTTTTGATCTCCATTTTTCCCGGTAAATCAAACTTATGATGAGCAATCTTGATCTCAAAAGTTTTATCCGGCTTGATATCATGTCTCATAATATCCTCTGCCACCCACGGAATGGTATTATAGGTAAAGATATGGTGCATTACCCCCATAAATACCAAAAAACCGATATAAAGATAAAACGGTATACGAACAATCGCTTTGGCTTTCTCTTTTCGGGTCAAATTATAGGCGAACCATGCAATCACAGAAATGATCAGCATCGCATAGATCGTATATGCTACACTATGGAACTTCAACAGTTCCACTGATGTTGAAAAGGTCATTTTCTCCTCCTTCTTTTAGATGATATACTAATTTAATCCTTATTATAGGTGATCCTGATTGATAGATGTTGATTTGTATCAATTCAATAGTCAGCATATTGATTATTTTTTATACAGTTTTATGAATAATATAATTACTTTTTATGGCGAATGCGTAGTTTTTAAGCAGAAAAGTTTTAAAAGAAGGAATTCCCACTTTTGAGGAAATGACAATTTATCTTAAAAGTCAAGTCCAAAAAGCAGTTTGGTGGTGGTTTTGTTATTTCCAACCTCGGGATCGGGATTGGAATCGTTGATGAAGTCAAAGGCCAGTTTGACCGAGAAAAAATCAAAGAGCGGTACTGTAAAATTCAGGTTTGCCCGCATGATCCAGTCTCTTTCAAAATCTTCTATACTCGGGTAGTAGAGCATAAAACCGTCAGTAACCAGCGTATTGATCAGGGGAATATCATCGATCTGGTACTTTCCAAAGAGATTCAGAGCAGCAACACTGAATCCTTTATCTGCATAATTGTTGTCGGTATAGTCCACTGTTGCATACCCAAGTCCGACAGATGGCTCCAGCCATTTTGCTTTTCCAAACTTGAAACGGTATCCGTACCCAATGGAAGGTACATACTGACTGTTGATATGCCGCGGTTTATCATACTCTGCGGCCAGTGTTCCATAATAGAAAGCATGATTGGTATGGTGATACTTGTATGTGACAAAAGAGGAGAGTTCATCTTTGTTCTGTACCTTTGGGCTGTTCTCCGTCTCTGTCGTCTCATACGCATAGTCCAGATAGAACATGACCTCACTCTCTGCCTTCTTGTATCGTCCATTGACCGTTATATCGATCTTGTCTTTTTTGCTGTTGCCGTTCTCTATTTCAAACCCTACCGCAACACTACCCTTTGTATATGGGAACTTGTTACGTATACGATTTTCCAGAGAATCATCATCCTGAACAGACATCACAAAGTTATCAATATCGGAAATTTTGATGGTTCTGTCATGTCCATCCGAATCAACAATTTTGAGATACTGCCCATCCTCTATGGCAACAACACGACCGACAATATCAATACGCTTATATGATATATGATAGTTGTATTTGGTATAGATAGAGTCAATATCTTCATACTTGATATTGTTGATCCCTGTAGCATAATTCAACCTAAACGAGAGGCGTTCAGGTCCCAGACCAACAACTCTACCGTGTAACACCATACCGTGTACGACGATAGTATCCCGCACGATCTCTTTTTCCGAAAGAGAGAGATCTCCTCCTGCCATTGCCCACTGTAGCAATAGCATATTGATGATAAGATGCCTGATAATACTTCTCATACACTTTATCCTTTTTTTACTTCTCGGGCTGATCGATCGTAATGGTCGGGAATGCAAACTCCAAATGGTTGCGTTCCAGTATCTCCATGATCCTGTACATCACATCCTGCTTTACTTCCAGCCAATCTCTCCATACCGTTGATTTGGAGAACGCATAGATAAGGATGTTGATACTTGAATCACCAAACTCATCGAGGAAAACCAGCAGCGTCCTTTTTACTCCCAGTTCATCCTCTTTGGAAACCAGTTTTGCACTCTTCCTTCCTCTCTCCTGGTACATCGTCTTCTCTGTTGCAATCCCAGGATGCTCCCGAAGCATTTTATATATCTCGTCGATCGCTTTTTGGAGATCTTCCCGTTTGGAGTCATACTTGACCCCTATCTTCATCTTGATACGGCGACCGATTACCCGTTTGCTCCAGTTCTTCACCTCTTTGTTGGCAAGTGTTGAGTTTGGAATAGCAATAAGCGCATTGTCAAAAGTACGAATAGTCGTAACGCGTAAGCCGATCTCCACGACATTCCCCTCTTTCCCATCTGCTTCTATCCAGTCCCCCTGTGAAAAGACCTCACTCATCAGGATCGAAAGTGTTCCAAAGAAGTTCGAGAGGCTTTCACGTGCGGCAAGTGCCACTGCAAAACCACCGATCCCCAGTCCGGAGAGTACTGCCGTCAAATTCACTCCGGCAAAGTGCAAAGCAAATAAAATACCGATAATAATCACAATAAAGTTGATAATCTTGACGGTAAGGTTAAAGAGTTCACTCTTGACCTGCTGATTTGAACGGTGAATATTCTCCATTTTCACCCGGGCAATACTGTTGAGCTCTTTAAAGATGATATAGGTTACAAATCCTGTATAGATAATGTTGAATATCTTCTGTGTCTCTTCATTGCTGCTGAAATCATTGTAGATAAAAAGGATCAGTTGAAAGTTGATAATCAAAAGCAGTAGGGAGATAGGTGTTCTGATCTCGGCATAGACATCTTTGGAATAGCGTTCAAGGAATTTGATACGCAACAGCAGACTCTCAATAATCCCATAGAGTACTTTACGGACAAAAAGGATCACCAGACTGACAAAAAATATCAGCAAAAGCTTCACTACACTCAAGCCGTAAGGCTTAAGAAGCTGATTGATCTTTTGTACACTCTCCTGATGATTGATATAGAGTACCGGTCTGAGAATATTATAGTGCGTATACTGATTAAGCCTGTAGATACGGTTCATCTCGTCGGAGAAGTAGCGAAGGATATCCGCATTGATCTCTTTGAGTGCATAAAACTCCCGAATGTTCTGCTGTGCCTGCTTCATAATACGGTTTTTCGGTTTCTGCATCAGGATCTGTTTGTACTTGGGATCATCCAGTGACTCTATCAGGTGCTGATCCTCAGCAAATATCTCATGCATCTTTTTTGAAAAGTTATCGATCTTCTCTGTGTCAAGTTCCCGGAAGATCTCCTCTATCATCCTGTTCTGGTTCTGAATAAGCCGATAGGATTTTAACTGCACCTCATCCCGCAGCACAGCATCTTTATTTCCACGACGCTTGTTGATAGCGATCATCTTCTGTAGTGTAAAGATCTCTTTTTCATAACGTTTGGAGGTTTTTTTTAACAGGCTTTTATCGAGAAGTATCTGTTCAAGTGCCTGATTATAGAGTTTGTCCCGTTCCTCCACAAGATGATGCATCTGTTCCTGGGTGATATTGTTGTCATCCATCGTCTTGAAGATAAGCTGCATCTGCTGCTCTATCCATGGGTCATATTTGTCTCCAGACCAGAGTGTACTACCTAGAAAAACCAGTACCGTCAACAGACTGCGAAGAAAGAAAGTGTGTATCGATTTCATAGAGAAAGTATATCCAAATTCCACCGTGATAGCGGTTATGGAATCTCTCTGCCTTTCAAACCAAAGCATGAAAGTATTTTGGTCACACCTCGCCCTAAGGGATTACGCAATTGCCTTAAGTTATAATATCGGCACTTCAAGCCTGAGGAGAAGAATGTGACCACCCTTGATTCCCTGTCCCTGTCAGAAGCCTATGAAAAGGCAATCGCACACGCTGTTCCCAAAAAAGAGAGTGAGATCATCTCCAGTACAGATGCACTCGGACGTATTCTTTCAAAGACCATCGTAGCAAAGAAAAACCTCCCCTCGTTCAACAACTCCGCTATGGATGGTTTTGCATTCAAATCTTCCGATGCCGGAAAACGACTGAATGTCGCACGCATTATTTTTGCAGGTGATGTACCAGAAGCATCACTTGAGGAGGGAGAGTGCTACCGTATTATGACAGGGGCACAGCTTCCTGAAGATGTCGATACCGTCGTTCCCATAGAGGCGTGTGAAGATGTCACTGATGATGCCGTAACCATTCCTATGGATATTAAAGAGGGAAGCAACTTCAGAAAAAAGGGGGAAGAGCTCTCTGTAGGAGATGCTGTTTTTGAACCGGGACATATTCTCAGAGCCTCGGACATTGCACTGCTCTCTGCACAGGGCATTATGGCTGTTGAAGTCTTTATGCAGCCAAGTATTGCCGTTGTCTCTACGGGAAACGAGATCAAAGAGCCATGGGAAGATGCCAACGAAGATGAGATCTATAATGCCAATGCATTTGGCATCTCATCCTTGCTGAAGTCATTCGGTTTTACACCTACTTATGTCGGTGCCATTCCTGACAGTCTGGAAGAGAGTGAAAGTTTCATTGCAACACTCAAGAAATTCGATGTCGTCATTACAACCGGCGGTATCAGTATGGGAGATGCGGACTTTCTCTATGATGCATTTCTTGCCAATGGACTCGAACCGCTCTTTCATGGCATTAAGCTCAAACCGGGTCGTCCTACCATGATGGGAATCATGGGTGACACTTTTGTCATGGCTATGCCGGGTAACCCACTGACAACCATGCTTACAGTACACCTTCTCTCTATTCCTGTACTCTTTAAAATCGCAGGGGCAACATACAACCACCACACCTTCAGCTACGCCGAGTTCTCTCATGACCTCACACTCAAATCCGGACGTACCAACATCGTCATAGGAAAACTGGAAAATGGTGTATTCATCCCCACCCGTAACAATAAAATAGGCTCAGGCATGCTGACACCTCTGAGTGAGAGTAATGCCGTAGCACTTTTTGGTGAAGATATTGCCACTGTCGAACGTGAGGATCTGATCAAGGTTATCCTCTTCAATGACCGTACCCGCAGCAAAGAGAACCGTACCATCAACATACGTTAAAAGCATATCTTTTCATCGCCATTGACGTATGTCAATGCAACCTCGCCCCGATTTGTCTACAATAGAGCCAAATTCATTACGGGGAACTCCATGTTCAAACATATCCTGACTCTTTTTTCACTCTTGGCATTGACAAACACACTTTACGGACTTGAAAACAGTACCTGTAAACAGTGCCATCCTGTTATCTACAATGAGTATCAAAACTCCATGCATGCCAAAGCGTCCATTTTCAAAGACCCTGTCCATAAAGCAGTATGGGACAAGCATCCTGCCAAAGCCAAAGGTAACTACAAATGTGCCAAGTGCCATACTCCGGCCGACCATGCACTGCTTCAACAGAAGGGACTGCCTCAGCCAAACAGCATTCAGCTGAACGAACCCATCTCCTGCCAAAGCTGTCATACTATTAAAGATGTTGTCAAACATGCCAAGGCGAATGAGAATATCTATACAACCAAGAAAAAATATTTCTACTCTGCGGACAAAGCCAAAAAAGGTCAGAAGGTCATCTTCAAAGAGGAGAAGAGTCTCTTTGGTCTTATTACCAAAACTTCCGGTTCTCCCTACCATGATATCGACTACAGTAATGAGAACTTCTACAGCGGAAATATGTGTCTGGGCTGCCATGACCATAAAGAGAACGGAAAAGGGTTTGCCGTTTGTGATATGCAGATCAAACAGGGAGATTCCAAAGAGAACTGTATCAGCTGTCACATGCCACAGACCCAGGGTTCTCTTGCCAACCAGAAACAGAGTCCTACCCATGCCTTCCATGGTATAAATATCCATCATAAACCGGTCGACCTTTCCAAATATGTCAAGCTTTCTCTGAATCAAAACAGTAATGGATTTACCATCACCATTAAAAATGAAGCAACACATACCCTCTTCCCTCAACCGCTTAGACTCTCACAACTGCGTGTAAGCATAGAAAAAGAGGGGAAAGAGAGCACTTTAGCACCTGTCAACTTCCATCGTATCATCGGAACAGACGGAAAACCTTCCATGCCGTGGCTTGCAACAGAAGTCATTTCAGACAACACCATCAAAGCATTGGAGAGCAGAGAGGTTTCATTTAAAGAGCCCCTAGAAAAAGGAGATGTTGTGGTAGTACGTTTCGGCTACTACATCGCCAACCCGAAAGCTGCCCAAAAGCTGAATATTCAGGATCCTGAGGCAAGTCAGTTCATCATTCTGAAAACAGAGCGCTTCCCTATTCGTTAGGAGCGCTACCCTGCTTTTCTCTCCAGAAGAGTTCAACCAGAGTTACCCACCACAGTCCCAGTCCAAAACCACCCAGTACATCCGTAAACCAGTGTACTCCCAGATAGAGCCGTGTCGAGGCGATCAATAGCGACCATCCCAATGCCATGACAAAAAGCAATGCATGCATCTCTCTGTTCTTAGTCTTCTTCCGGAGAATAAAGTAGAGTGCAAATGCCATTGCGGTCGCCATCGTAGTGTGACCTGAGGGGAAAGAGAAACCGCCTGCTTCAATAATGGCAGCATCTGGACGCATACGTCCCACAACCGCTTTGATACCTGCAAAAAGTGCTGTTGCGCCAAATGTGACAACCAGATAGAACCATATATCACGATACCACCGTTTCCAGATAAATACAGAGATCACCACTGCAGAAAACAGTGCTGCTCCCGCAAAACTGTTCATATCGGTGATACCCTTCACCACCACATTCAGCCACTCTATACGCAGATGGAACATATGTGCACTAATCCATTGGTCTATCTCCGTTAAAGAAGCTTCAAGCCATACACTCAACCACATAGCAGCAAACAGCAGCAGCGCCATCAGGTTTACGATAATCAGGGAAATTCTCTTTTTTTGCATGTGATATGGTAGCGAAATTTTTGATATACTTAACAAAAAAGGAGTCACGATGAAACAGATCGTACCATTGGGGATACTCTTCCTTCTCTCCTCCCTCTATGCAGACAAAATCATCATACCTGAAGATAAAAAATATTACATCAGCGGTGTAGAGTTCGATACCAAAACCTACTGCGCCGATTTCTCGAAAGTCATCAAAGAACAGGCTCAAAAGATCCAGGCCCTTGAAGAAGAGATTCGTCAACTCAGACAACTTCAACAGCAGCAGTTAAGTGAAGAGTTGGAAAAAAAACATCAAGCGGAATTGAAAAAGGCGGCACAGCAGAAGCCGGTGGAAGACATTAGTAACAAGATCATCATCTCAGATGAACCGATACATTGAATATTAGAGGGGAAATAAAAAAAGAAGAAGCGAATGAGGGGGATCATAACAAACAAGGAAAGGGATTATGAAAAAATTCACTTCTTCTTTAAGTGGGGTGATGGCTGGAGTAAAACAAGGAAGTTTACAAATTTGGACAAGGAGTAAAACAAAAACTCCAAACCATCACTCTGAAAGAGTCTATCTTTCTAACTCTTTCTTAATAACAGTATAACCCCTGAACACTAACCATTGGAAAATAGAGAGTTAACAAATCGTAACCAAAAATAAACATGATACATAGGCATTTAACATTGCTTCTACTATAATAAGGGAACTTAATCTTTTATCATCATTTGATGACATCCAAGAATATATCCTATACAAGGTATGCAATGCAACACTCTATGCTCTCTACACTAA
>Ga0256828_1001010_pt1 | contig 18106 bp, 16 predicted proteins | sample CV88metaG_FD_185993 | JGI IMG/M metagenome (GOLD analysis project Ga0256828, IMG submission 185993) | Hydrothermal vent microbial communities from East Pacific Rise, Pacific Ocean - CV88 | ecosystem: Environmental > Aquatic > Marine > Hydrothermal vents | place: Pacific Ocean: East Pacific Rise...
AGTGCTACAACAGCAATTGGGATGGAGCTTCTCATTGGAAGATAGTTTCCAAAAGTTCGACGTAGAACTGTTTTGTACATAAGCGCAATGATGCTATCGAGTTTTTTAGTGTGGCGAACTAAAAAATCCTTCCCCTGGTTCTTTTCAAAAAGTTCATTGAGTGAGCTTTTGTACTCTTTTATATAAGCTTTAAAATGTTTAGAGAGTTCAAAGTCTGTACCATTGTTTGTTATTGTATTTTCTATCTCGAGTAAAAGATCCATTGTGCACCTTTTGCAGTTTTTAACAATTATAATACAAATTTGCTATAATTGCGAAAAAAAAGGTAGTTGAGTATGCAAAACAAGAGCTTTTCTATGCAAGAAGCGTTAGAACTGTACGATATGGATTTTTTTGAATTAGCGAAATTAGCAGATGCCAAAAGAAAAGAGCTTCATGGAAAAAAGAGTTACTTTAATATAAATCGCCATATAAACCCAACAAACATTTGTGCAGATGTTTGTAAATTTTGTGCATACTCAGCAAACAGAAAAAATCCAAATCCTTACACAATGAGTCATGAAGAGATTTTAAAAATTGTTGCAGATGTAGATGCCCGTGGAGCAAAAGAGGTGCATATAGTTTCAGCTCACAATCCAGATACAGGGCTTGATTGGTACCTTTCTATTTTTAGAAAAATTAAAGAGCAATTTCCCCATATGCATGTAAAAGCTTTAACTGCTGCTGAGGTTGATTTTTTATCTCGTCATTATGGTAAAAGTTATGATGAAATTTTAGATTTAATGGTAGAAAATGGAGTGGACTCTATGCCAGGTGGGGGAGCTGAGATTTTTGATGAAAAAATAAGAGATTTTATCTGTAAAGGTAAAGTGACATCAGATCAATGGTTTGAGATACATAGAAAATGGCATGAGCGTGGCAAAAAAAGTAATGTAACAATGCTTTTTGGGCATATTGAGAGTCGTGAACATAGAATTGATCATATGCTGAGAATTCGTGAACTTCAAGAACAAACAGGTGGATTTAACTGTTTTATCCCTTTAGTGTATCAAACACAAAACAATTACTTAAAAGTGGAGCGTGCAGTTCCAGCTGATGAGATTTTACGTACAATGGCAGTTTCACGTTTAGTTTTAGATAATGTTCCAAATTTAAAAGCATATTGGGTAACTTCTACAATCAATTTAGCTCTTGTTGCACAAGAGTTTGGTGCAAACGATTTAGATGGAACAATAGAGAAAGAGTCTATTAACTCTGCAGCTGGTGCAAAAAGTGCAAATGGTATGGCATTAGATGAATTTGTAGGACTTATTAAAGATAGTGGGTTCACACCTGTAGAGAGAGATAGCTTATATAACGAATTAAAGGTTTGGTAGGGTGCGAGTTAGTGTTGTTATTCCAACATATAATCGCTACAACCAACTTAAACGTGCCCTAAATTCTGTTTTTGCTCAAACATTATTACCTTTTGAGGTGATAGTGGTTGATGATGCCTCAAATGATGAAACTTCAAAAATACAATACGATTTTCCAAATATTATCTATGAAAAACTCTCTAGCAATAATGGTGTGAGTTTTGCAAGAAACTATGGTGTTAGCATTGCAAAAGGGGAACTTATTGCTTTTTTAGATTCAGATGATGAATGGGAAAAAACAAAGCTTCAAAAACAAATTGAGCTTCATAAAAATAATGATATTTGTATGAGTTATACAGCTGAAGAGTGGATAAAAGATGGTAGTAAAATAAATATTCCTAAAAAATTTCAAAAAATTGGCAAAGATATTTTTTTAGAAAACTTAGAGTATTGCAATATTGCACCATCTTCTGTTGTGATTACAAAGGAGTGTTTTTTGAAATATGGTGGGTTTGATACTGCTTTAGAGGTTTGTGAAGATTACGATTTATGGTTAAGAGTCAATGAATTTGGTAGAGTACAACTTTTAAATGAGCCACTTTGCATAAAATATGGTGGTGCAGATGACCAGTTAAGTACAAAATATTGGGGTATGGATAGATTTAGAGTCTATGCACTAGAGAAACATTTAGAGGTTACAAAAAGAAAAAAAGAGGTTTTAAAAATTATTTTAAAAAAACTAAAACTTCTTTGTAGTGGTGCTAAAAAACATAAAAAAGAGACACTTCATTATGAGTTAAAGATAGAAAAATATGAAAAACTTTATAGTGGTACTCTTCTTTCTTAGTAGTGTATTTGCAAAACCATTACAAGAGAGTTGTGTTGTCATTGGACATAGAAAAGCAATTGGAAAAAATATTTTAGCTGCATTTATGTGTAAACGTAAAAATGGCGATATTATAAAAATTGAAAATGGTTTAAATAACTACCAAAGAAAACATTTTATACCAAAAATTGGTAAAAATATTGTTTTTCAATATGAATTTCAAGAAAATAGGGTAAAATTCCCAATATTTTTATATAAACAAAGGTAAGATGATGCAATATAGTGATAACTTTAACCCAACTCTCTCTAACGATAAAGTTTTTCAAGATATTATAGAAGAGAAAAAAGTAAGAGGGTATTATAACCTTCCATTTCAAGATACAACTCAAATTAAAGAATATGCAAAAACTGTTAAACAAAAATATATTGTTGTTATAGGAATTGGTGGAAGTTCACTTGGTACATATGCGATTTATAAATACTTAAAACACTCTCGTCCTTTAGAGAAAAAGCTTTATTTTTTAGAGACTACAGATCCGATAGATATTCGCTCTAAAATTGAGAATGTAGATTTAGAAGATACTCTTTTTATAGTTATCTCTAAATCTGGAACAACTGTAGAGACGGTATCTATTTTTAAATTTTTACATACACTTGTAAAGATAGATAGGAACAATACTTTAATTATTACTGAAAATGATTCAAAACTAAATAGTTATGCACAAATTCATGGTATGCAAACATTTGAGATTCCAAAAAATGTTGGTGGGCGTTTTTCTGTTTTTAGTGCTGTTGGACTTTTACCTTTAGCGATTGTTGGTATAGATATAGATGCTCTTTTAGGTGGTGCACAAGAGATACACGATGCCTTTTTTAATAAAGGTGAAGAGTATAAACGTATTATGAAAAAAGCACGTTTTTTTGTGGAGTTTAAAAATAAATTTAATATAAATGTACTTTTTACATACTCTTCACGTTTAGAGGGATTTAACAAATGGTATGTACAACTTTGGGGTGAATCTTTAGGAAAAATTGATGTAAACAATTCAAACCAAGGTTTAACACCAATTGGAATTATAGGTCCAGTTGATCAACACTCTTTTTTACAACTTATTGTTGAAGGGCGTCGTGATAAAACTGTAACTGTTATTAAAGTAGAAAACTTCAATAGTAACTGTGCTATACCTGATGTAACTTTAGAAGGACTAGAGGAGTTGGATTATCTCAATGGTATTGAATTTTCAGATTTAATTAATAAACAGGCTGATGCTACAATTGAAGCTATAAATAATCTAAATGACATCCCGTGTGATGTAATTGTGATAGATGGAATTTGTGAAAGAGCTATTGCAGGGCTTATGTATGAGTATGAGCTTTTAACTTCTGTTACTGCAAAATTTATGTATATAGATGCATATGATCAACCGGGTGTTGAAGCTGGGAAGATTATTTTAAAAGAGAAGTTAAAACAAGAGAAGAGTTAAGTGGATACTGTTGCAATTATAGGTCTAGGTTACGTAGGTTTACCCCTAGCCCACGCTTTTAGCTCAAAATATAAAGTGATAGGGTTTGATATAGCACAGTGGCGTATAGATGAGTTAAAAAGTGGGTATGACAGAACACTAGAGTTAAATGAAGCTCAAGTAAAAGAAGCTATTGCTAATGGTATGGAATTTACTAATAAACTAGAGGATATTAAAGAGTGTAATATCTATATTGTAACAGTCCCAACACCAATAGATAAACATAAAAAACCAGATTTAACGCCACTTTTAAAAGCGAGTGAATCGGTTGGAAAAGTACTTAAAAAAGATGATATTGTTATTTATGAATCTACTGTATATCCAGGAGCAACTGAAGAAGATTGTGTACCAATACTAGAGCGTGAGAGTGGACTCAAATTTAATAAAGATTTCTTTTGTGGATACTCTCCTGAGAGAATTAACCCAGGAGATAAAGAGCACACAGTTACAAAGATTTTAAAAGTAACAAGTGGTAGCACACCACAGATTGCTAAAAAAGTAGATGAGCTCTATGCAAGTATAATAAAAGCTGGAACACACCTTGCCCCTAGCATAAAAGTAGCAGAAGCTGCTAAAGTTATAGAAAACTCTCAAAGAGATATAAATATAGCTTTTGTAAATGAATTAGCACTTATTTTTAATAAACTAGGTATTGATACCAATGCAGTGCTAGAAGCAGCAGGGACTAAATGGAACTTTTTACCATTTAAACCAGGTCTTGTTGGTGGACACTGCATAGGAGTTGATCCATACTACTTAACATATAAAGCACAAGAGGTTGGTTATAACCCTGAGATTATTTTAGCTGGAAGAAGACTTAATGATAATATGGGAATTTATGTAGCTAATCAAGTGATAAAGCTTCTTATTAAAAAAGGGCATAAAGTAGAGGGTGCAAAAGTACTTGTCCTTGGAATAACTTTTAAAGAGAATTGTCCAGATATTAGAAATTCACGTGTTATTGATGTTATACAAGAACTTAAAGAGTTTGGATGTAATGTTGATGTAAGTGATGTATGGGCAGATAAAGAGGAAGTAAAAAGAGAATACAATTTAGAACTTATAAAAGAGCCAAATTATGATGAGTATAGTGCAATTGTTTTAGCAGTTGCACATAATGAGTATAAAAATTTAAAACTTCAAAAACAAAATCAAGTTGTATTTGATATTAAAGCGGTGCTTGATGATGTGGATGGGAAGTTATAATAGATGAATGGTAAGTTTTTAAAAGACATTTACAATAATTCTACAAAAAGCTTGTCTGTGGAGATATTAAATAATGAATTTTATAATTTAAACTGTTTTGTAAAAAGTGAAACTATAGGAAATTATCCTCCTAGAATTACTTTTGAACATATATGGCATAATATAGATCAAAATGATGTAAGTATTTTAAAAAATAATACAAAAGCACTGTTTTGTTTTCATGATGAAATCATTTACATTAGTGATATATTTTTAGATAGTAGTTATCAAAATAAAGGTATAGTAAAATCTATAATCTTAAGTATTAAATCTATTATAAAAACAGAGCATAAAAGAGTTAAATATATAAGTTTAAAATCTTTATCATCGGGTATAGTTGCTTGGTATAAAATGGGATTTGAATTTTATCAGTTAAAAGATAAAATGAAAGTTCAAGAGCTATTAGAAGATTATCTTATAGATGTTAAAAGAATCAATGAAAGCGATATAGATAGTTTCTTAAATCTAAAAACGATAGATATTAAATATTTAAAAGATAATAGTATAGATTTTGATCAGTATTTGAATAGTAACAATATAGATTTGATACCTATGTTGATGGAGATAAAACATGAAAACTAGCTATGAACTAACTATAAAATCTTCAAGAGGTAGAGTTAGATTTAAAGGTATTTTTTATAAAGATGAAGATAAAAATAAATTTTATTTTCGTGCTTTGGAAGATACACAAGAGTATTCAGATATGTTTGAACAGTTGTTAGGGAAAGGTTCTATTGATATTTTTGAGGGTAATATTGTTAGTATTGATAACAAATATAAAATTAATGATTATGATATAAAGCATACTATATTTGAAACAATAGATGATTTAGTTTTGTACCTTCGTAATGATGGTTTTTTGATAGAGTCACAAGCCATAAATGAAGATTTTTCGACACTAAGCGTTATAGTAGATGGAAAAGATTTAAATCCTGAAGTTATATCGTTAAAAGAGCATCAAAAGATTACTAACTTCACTCACTCTTTGTTTCAGTATGCAAATAATACAACATACGAACCAAAGTATAAAATAAGAGCTTCCAGTTTCGCAGTAGATATACAAGAATTTAATAGCAATGATGCTTTAGTAAAAGAGTTTGTAAATGATATAATAAATATGAATATAGATATTTATAAATACTTTGAAAATAAGCAATACTCTAAAATGATACAAGATTTAAAAAAGCTTTTATCTATAGAGAGTATAAAATCTTTTAAAATAGAAACACATAGTTTTGAAGAGAATATTTCACTGCCTACAATTAAAGAATTTATAAAAGAGTTTAGTATTAAGATAAAAAATAGACCATTTACAGAAGTTATAAAAGTAAAAAATTTAAGAGCATTTGATGATAAAAAATTAAGAGTTCAATATGATGCAGATAAGATATACTCTATACATGTAAAAGATAAAGATGTTTATGATAGATTGAAAAAAGTTACAGAGGATATAGTTCCAGTAGAAAGTTATTTTATATCTAAGCAAACTATTTTGTTAAATGATTTTGAAGGAAATAAAAATTGAGACTTCTTAAAATAGAAAACGTCAATTATAATATATTACAAGATTTTAGTTTAGATTTAAAACATCTTAATTTACTTGTGATTGTAGGTATAAATGGAAGTGGTAAAACTACTTTACTAGACTTTATAGAAAAAAAGTTAAAACAAAATAACTTTGATTTACAAGGTGATATTTATTTTGAATTTAATAATCAAGAGATAAAGAGTCAAAATTTACACTCCATAGCTAATAAATTTAAGATTAATATTTCAGATATTCAAAATAAACTTATATATATAAAAGCAAAAGAGAATAAAACTGCAGAACTAAAAAAAAATATTGTAAAGTATCTAAAATATTTGATTTTTAAACAAGGAATAGCACCTAAATATGCATATAATGAGTTTGATAACTTCCTAAAGAATGTTTTTAAAGGTATGGATTTAAGTATCTCTTTTAGTGGGCTTGATGAAAATGAAAATATATACTTTAAAAATAGTTTTAATCAAGAAGTAAATATAGATAATCTCTCAACAGGTGAAAAGGAGATACTAAATAAAGTATTTTATTTTTTTATAAATAAAACAAAAGATAGTATTATACTTATAGATGAACCTGAAATTTCACTTCACCCATCTTGGCAAAGTTATATTTTAAAAGTATATAAAAATTTAGCAGATGAATTTAAAAATCAAATTATTATAGCTACACATTCACCTCAGATTATCACAGCAACACCAAATGAAAGTTTATATATTCTACATAATCAAAACAATAAAATAGTGGCAAAAAATATAAATAGCTATGGTAAAGATATAAATTCTATTTTATTAGAAGTGATGGGAAGTGAATATTTAAGAGATATTGATGTAGAAGAACAAATAGCATTGGTAAAAGATATGCTATTTAATAATAAATTTGATAATGATGATTTTACGAAAGAATTTGAGAAGTTAGAATGTTTACTCAAAAATGACAATATTGAATTAGGATTTATTAAATTAGAATTACAAAGAAGAAGAGATGCTAAAAATAGATAAAAATAAGCCTGTCTTTTTTAATAGTTTGGTCAAAGATAAAACCGTATGGAATGATTTAAAAAATAGAACAAATTTATATAATCACATGATAAAAGAACAAAAAAATATGTGTGCTTATTGTGAAAGAAAATTAAACAAATATCATTTAGATCATTTTTACACTAGAAATTTATTTGCTGACAAAACTTTTGATTATGATAATCTTTTTATATCTTGTGATAGTGAGCATCATAGTGCTAAATATAAAGATAAATTTGGATTAAAAAAAGAGGAGTTTAATAGTTTTTATTCTCCCCTAGATATACACCTAGATGAATTTGAATACAGCTTACTTGGTGATATAATAGGAAAAACTAAAAAAGCAAAAAGAACAATAGAAATTTTCAACCTTAATCACAGAAGTTTAGTAGAGCAAAGAACTAGAATAGTGAAGCAAATAGAGAATTACAGAGAATATCTAGATTATGATTTATTTAATTTTTTTGAAGAATTTAAAACTTTTTTATTGTTTGTTAATCAAAATAAAATAATGTTTTTTAATAAAAGTTATACTAAGTCAAAAAGTAATTAACTATGATTAAATATATCTTTAGATTATTGTTTTTAACTATTTTAGTATTTGCTATATGGAAAACAACATTCTATATTTATGAAAATAATTATATTAATCAGTTAATACTTATTTCAGTTGTAACACTTACTTATATAATATTCAAAGATTATAAAAGTTATTCTACAATAAATAGTATTAAAAATGGTAGCAACCTCTTAGATGATTTAGAAATAAATACTATAAGAGAAGATAAAATAACTCCTATCTTAAATATTATAAAATCTCAAGATATATTAAAATTTTTTTCTCTTGCTTTAATTGGAAAATGGGGGATAGGAAAGAGTTCTTACCTAAAAACATTACAAAAAGAATTAGAAAACAATTATGAAGTGATTTATATAAATGTTTGGGAGTTAGAAAATAGTATAAATATAATAAATGAGTTAAAAAAAGAGTTTGATGATATACTTTTTGAGTATAATAAGATACTTTGGATGAAAAATATATTAGCTGATTTATTATATAAAGATTATTTCGCAATTATTTCTAAGTATTTTACAAAGTCAGAAATAAAATTATCTAATGTATTTGAGCAAAAATTACAAGACTCAAAAAATGATTACAACAACTTACTAAAAAAAACGTTAAATGATAGAAAAGTTATAGTTATGGTTGATGAGATAGATAGAATCCATGAAAAAGAAGAAGTTTTAAATATTTTTAAAGTTATAAGATATAGTACATCTTTTGATAATGTATTTATGATTACAGCATTAGATTTAGAACAGATACAAACTATTTTAAAAGATAAAGAAATAGAGTATATCCATAAAATATTTAACTTTAAATACCATCTTCCAAAACCAGATAAAAATGAGTTTATGGAGTTTTATAAAGAAACTATAATACCAAAATTTAAAAATATAGTTGATTCTCAACAGTTTGAAAAGTTTTTAACTAAAGAAAATTATAATTCAATAAGCATTATAGAAATAATTCCTACATATAGAGTGATAAAAAGTAGTTTTAATGATAGTTATATTTTTGTAAAATCTTTAGGGGATAGTTGGCAATCATATATATCTTTTGAGTTTATATATATAGTAAATTTAATTAAAGCTATTAGTTACAATGAGTACAATTATTTGATAGTAGAAAATAATCTACTTAAAATAGTAGGATATATAAAAGAGCATAAATTTGATGAGCTAGAAAAAGAGCCTATTTCTGAAAATATAGTTGAGTTAGTAAAATTTTTAGTACCACAAGATATACTTAATGAACTTTATTTAGAGATTTTTAAAAATGGTGCTATATCTGAATACAATATTAGTGAAAAAGATTATAAAAGTTTTGTAACTAATGATAACTTAATAGATAAAAAATTAGATAGTTTTCATTTTAAAGACTATCAAACAAAATTTTTAATTAATTTCATATATTATATAAAAAATGATAATGCAAAGCAACAAAGAATGCTACGAAAACTTATACAAATTGTGGTACAAAATTATAAAAAAATTGATTATGAAGATGTTTTTAAAACAATCATTAAAGAATATTTAATGAATGAAAAAAATAAAGATTTATTTATAAGTATTTTAAAAGATAATAATTTTAATTTAACTTTTATGGAACTTGTATTTGAAAATGAAAAGTTTTTTAGTTTTAGACTTATAAATAGAAATATTGTTACAGAATATCTTAAAATTTATTTAACACATTTAAAAAAGCAAAAAGTTAAGAATAAAGAACTTATAAAAAATCTCAACACTATATTTAATAATTTAAAAATTAAAAATATAGAGTATGAGGATAAAAAGTATGCAAACGATATACGAATGATTATTTTTAATACACTTAAAGATGACTATAAGATAGAAGTTCAACAATTTATATTAAATAGTTTATACTTTGAGGAGATAGATAATTTTATAAAATACAACAATTTAACAATAGATGATTTAATAAGTGATGAAATAAATTATAATGTATGGATTGGCAATATAAATAGTCATAGTCAAAAAGTTATGATTGGTAAACATATCAAAGAGAAATTAGAAAAGTGACAGTATGTTAAATAAAATAAAACAAAATAAACAACTATTTTCTAACTTTTCATATATGTTCGCTATAGAAATGGCAAACTATATATTGCCATTTCTATCTATTCCCTATATTGTCAAAACAGTAGGTGTTACTAATTTTGGTGTTATAACATTTGCATATGTTTTTGTAGCTTATTTTAATTTGATAGTAGATTATGGTTTTAAGATGCTTATGATCAAAGATATTTCTATCTTTAGAAATTCAAATAAAAAGGTAAGTTTTTTATTTTGGAAAATGTATATTAGTCAATTGATTTTATTATCTTTATCTTTTTTATTTTTTTTAATTGTATTACAGTTTCCACAAATAAGTGAACACAAAGAAGTTTTTATATTTTCATTTTTCATGGTAGTTGCTAATTTTTTATTTCCTATTTGGTTTTTTCAAGGGATAGAAAAGATGAAGTTTGTAGCTGTTTTTGATTTTTTATCAAGATTGACTTATTTAATATCTATTTTTCTATTTATTCAAGATAAAGAGGATTATATATATATTCCACTATTAAATGCTTTGTCATTTATATTTATTGGAATTATTTCTCTTCTTTTTATTTTTAAAAAATATAAATTACAGTTTATATTTCCAAAAAGAGTTCAGATAGTACAGTTTTTTAAAGATGGTTGGCATCTTTTTTTATCATCTGTTACTATTAATTTATATTCAAATATAAATATACTTTTACTTGGTTCTATGGTTGGATATACAGCAATTGGGGTTTATTCATTAGCAGATAAGATTTTTGGAGCTATTATGAAAGTGATTGGAGTTTTAAATGTTGTTTTATTTCCTCATCTTTCAAAAATAGCAAATAGCAAAGAGATGTTAATTAAAAAGTTTAAATTATTAGCTAAGTATTATCTATTTGGATTAGTGGCTATTTCAATTTCATTATTTTTATTATCTGGTTTTATTATTGAGTTACTTTTTGGCAAAGGTCATGATGTATCAGTCTTAATTTTGCAAATAATGTCTTTAACCTTGCTTTTTAGACCTTTTGGACAGTTGTTTACAAACTATCTTATTATTACAAAAAGAAATAAAATTATTAGTAGAATTACATTACAAACTATGTTGTTTAATATGATTTTAATAGTGCCATTATTACATTTTTTTCAAGAAATTGGATTGGCTATTACTATATTAATAGTTCAAATTTTTCAAATTATATTAAATATTAAACAGAGTAAGGAAATTATTTTATGAAAATCACATTTGTAATTAGCTCTTTAGGAAGTGGTGGGGCTGAAAGGGTTCTATCTACTCTTGCAAATAGATTTATAAATAAATATGATGTATCTATTATACTTCTTTCAAATGATGATAGTTTTTATAAACTAGATAAAAATATCTCTATAATTAATGCAAATTTATTTAAACCAAGCAGATCTATCTTTCAAAAGATATTTAATAATCTAAAGAGGGTTATTACTCTTAAAAAAATCATAAAAAAAGAAAATCCAGATATAGTCATAAGTTTTATGACACAGACAAATATTATTTCAATATTTGCTACAAAACTGTTAAATAAAAAGATAATTATTTCAGAAAGAATAAATTATGATTTTTTACAATCTTCTTTTTGGAAAATATTAAGAAAAATGTCGTATAACTATGCTAATGCCTTAGTAGTTCAATCTAATTACGATAAAGACAAATATTCTTTTCATAATAAGTGTAAAGTTATTTTAAATCCCTTACAACTAAAACAATTAGAGCTTATACAAAAACAAAATATTATATTAGCAGTAGGTAGGCTAGATTCCCAAAAAGGGTTTGATAGATTATTGATAATTTACAGTCGTTTAAAAACTACTTGGAAACTTTATATCGCAGGTGAAGGTGTAGAAAGATTACATTTAGAATCTTTAATAAAAAAGTATAATTTACAAGAGAGAGTAATACTACTTGGAAAGATAAAAAATATAGATGAATATTATCATAAAGCATCTATATTTACATTGACTTCTAGAATGGAAGGTTTTCCAAATGTTCTAGCTGAAGCAATGGGGTATGGTTGTGCTTGTGTGGCATTTGATTGTTTAACAGGACCTAGTGATATGATAGAAGATAATCTTAATGGATTCTTAGTTGAAAATAATAATATAGGTGAATTTACTAAAAAATTACAACTACTCATAGATGACAAAGAGAAAAGAGATTTGTTTGCTAAAGAGGCTATAAAGATACAAGACAAGTTATCAGTAGATAAAATAGTAAAAGAGTGGGAAGATTTAATAAAGGAAGTAATATGTGTGGAATAGCAGGTTTTTGTGATTTTACTAAAAAATCAAATCAAAATAGTTTAGAAAAAATGACGGATGTTTTACATCATAGAGGTCCAGATGATAGTGGGTATAGTTTTTATAAAAATGAATTTGCCAATATCGGTTTAGGGCATAGACGGCTTTCTATTTTAGATCTTTCAACTCATGGTCATCAACCAATGGCATTTGAAGATTTAGAGATAGTTTATAATGGTGAGGTTTATAACTTTAAAGAAATACGAGAAGAGTTAGAAAAAGAGGGTTTTAGTTTTTACTCTGATTCAGATACTGAGGTTATTTTAAAAGCATATTATAAATGGGGTATAAAAGCTGTTGATAAATTTAATGGAATGTTTGCTATATCTATTTATAACAAAGCAAAAGATAGTTTAACACTTATACGAGATAGAAGTGGTATCAAACCACTTTATTATTATTTTTATCAGGATCTTTTTTTATTTTCTAGTGAGTTAAAAAGTTTTCATGAACATCAAGATTTTCAAAAAGAGATTAACTTTGATGCTCTAGGACAATTTTTGATGTATGGTTATATCTTAGAACCATACTCAATTTTTCAAAATACTTATAAACTTCGCTCGGGTCATTACTTAGAGATAGATTTAAAAAAACAAAGTATAGAAGAGATAAAATACTGGGATGTAGAAGATTGTTATAAACAAGAAAAACTCAATCTTTCTGAAGATGAAGCAATCTCGCAGTTAGATGACTTACTACAATCTTCATTTAATTATAGAATGGTTTCTGATGTACCAGTTGGCATTTTTTTAAGTGGAGGTTACGATAGTAGTGCAGTTGCAGCCATAGTTCAAGCTAATAGAAAAGAAAAAATAAATACTTTTACAATAGGTTTTAAAGAAAAAGGTTTTGATGAAGCAGTCTATGCAAAAAAAGTTGCAAAGCATTTGGGTACAAACCATACAGAATACTACTGTACTCAAAAAGATGCACTTGAAATCATTCCAACTTTAGCAGAAATTTATGATGAACCATTTGGTGATAGTAGTGCAATTCCTACTATACTTGTAAGTAAACTAGCCAAAAAAGATGTAACAGTAAGTTTAAGTGCTGATGCAGGAGATGAAGTGTTTGCTGGTTATGGTAAGTATGATACATCTTTTAAATATTTTAATACTTTTAACAAATTACCAAAATTTTCTCAAAAAATTTTAAAAAATAGTATGGATATGATAAATCCAAAGTACATACCATTTACAGATAAAATTTATAACTTTGAAACAAGATATGAGAAGATAAAATATCTTTTACAATCTAACTCAACATCTATGGCTATGAAATATACAACGCATCTTTTTACAATTTCAGAGGTTAATAAAATCCTAAAAAAAGAGTTTATAGAACAATATACACATTTTGATTTAGATACAAAAGAGTTTAGTGATTTAGAAAAGATGCTTTTGGTTGATTATAAGACATATTTACCTGATGATATACTCACAAAAGTTGATCGTGCTACTATGAGTGTTAGTTTAGAAGGGCGTGAGCCACTACTTGATTATAGAATCATAGAATTTGCAGCAAGATTGCCAGATGAGTATAAATACAGAAATGGTGAAAAGAAATGGATACTTAAGCAAGTAGTACATAAATACTTACCAAAAGAGATGATGGATAGACCAAAAATGGGATTTGGAGTTCCTTTGATAGAGTGGTTTAGAGATGAACTTAAAGATATGTTTTACTATTATTTAGATGAAGAGAGATTAAAAAAAGAAAATATTTTTAATATTGATGAAGTTTTACATTTAAGAGATAATTTTCTTGAGGGTAAAAATGACAATGTAAGAAAACTTTGGAATATTTTGATGTTTGAAATGTGGTATGAAAAATGGATGTAACTATGAAAAAAGATAAATATACCTTTACAGTTTTTACACCTACTTACAACAGAGCTCACCTTATACATAGAGTTTATGAAAGTTTACAAAAACAAACTTTTAGAGATTTTGAATGGTTAATAGTAGATGATGGAAGTAGTGACAATACTAAAGAAGTTATAGAGCAGTTTAAACAGATAGCAAATTTCCCTATAAGATATATATATCAAGAAAATGGTGGAAAACATAGAGCTTTTAATAGAGGTGTAAAAGAAGCACAAGGTGAGTTTTTTTTAACAGCAGATAGTGATGATTGGTTTTTAGATAATGCACTAGAAAAATTAAAAAAATATTGGGATATGATTCCAGAAGAAGAGAAAGAACACTTTTCAGCAGTAACTGGCTTGTGTGAAGATCAAGATGGAAATATTATAGGCAATCAATATCCAAAAGATATATTTGACTCAAACTCATTTGAAACTACATTTATATATAAAATAAAAGGTGAAAAATGGGGTTTTCAAAGAACAGAAGTATTAAAGAAGTTTCCTTTTCAAGAGTTTGAAGGAGAGAAGTTTATAGCTGAGTCTAGTGTATGGTTTGAACTATCTAAACACTATAAAACAAGATATATAAATGAACCTTTAAGGATTTATGAGATAAATGAAGATTCTTTATCTTCAAATACTATAAATTTAAGAATTAAAAATCCAAAGGGTGTTTTTTTTACATACTCAAAAGAGTTTCAATTACCAATTCCATTAAAATATAAATTAAAATCAATGATAAACTGTATAAGATTTTCACTTTACAATAAAAGTATGTTTTTAAACTGTATTAGGATACAAAAAAAATTATTATTACCATTAACGTTTTTTGTAGGTGTAATGATGTATATAAAAGATAGAGTGAAATGAAAAAAAAGATTTTATTTATTATTCCATCTATGAGAGGTGGAGGTAGTGAGAGAGTTATCTCTACTATTTTAAACTATTTATCAAGAGATAGATTTGAAATAATATTAGTATTACTTCAAAAAGAGGGAAAATACCTTGATGAGTTACCAAATGATATTGAGATTATAGATTTAGATGTAAAACAAGCTAGATATGCTATTTTTGATATTATTAAAGTTATAAAACAACGAAAACCAAATATAGTTTTTTCAACATTAGGATATTTAAATATTTTAATCTCTATCATACGACCATTTTTTAGTAAGAAAATTAAATTTATAGCAAGAGAGTCTAGTATAGTTTCTATCCAAAATCAACAAGAGAAATACCCTAAGATTTTTGATTTTTTATTTAGAAATTTTTATAAAAATTTTGATCTAATCATCTCTCAATCAAATTATATGAAAAATGACTTAGTAGAAAACTATAAAATATCTCCTGAAAAAATAGTGACAATAAATAATCCAATAGATTTTAAAAATATAACTACATTAGCTAAAGAAGAGATGCAAGAAAAAGTGGATATTTTAGTTGTAGGAAGAGTTGATAAAAATAAAAATTTTAAAGATATTATAGAAATATTGCCTACACTAAAGGAAAGAACACTTACTATACTAGGTGATGGAATCTTATATAAAGAGTTAAAAGAATTAGTGCAAAAGTTAGGTTTAGAAAAAAGAGTTTATTTTTTAGGATTTCAAAAGAATCCATACAAATATATGAAAAAAGCAAATCTTTTAGTCTTGACTTCTTTGTATGAAGGCTTTCCAAATGTTATATTGGAAGCAAATGCACTAGGTACACCAGTAGTTGCATATAGTTGTAAAGGTGGTACTAGAGAGATAGTGCTAGATGGTCAAAATGGTTTTTTAGTGGAGTGTCAAAATAAAAAGTCATTAAAAAAGAAAATAAAAGATGTTGTCTCTTATGGTTTTAAAAGTGATAAAATTATAGATATGACATTTAAACAATATAATGTTGATAAGATTATTCAAGAATATGAGGAAGCATATGATAGAGTATAATTATTCATTTCTTAGTGTTCTTTATCCTTCAATTAGTATTTTTTTATTTGGTTTTTTTGTATTAACTATATTTTTGAAATCTCCTAAACTAGCTTTTATAGTTTCTTTTGTAAAGGCTTTTATCTTTTTTATATATTTTTATAGTTTTTTTGATGGAACTTTTACTTTTTTAGATGATGTTAAATACTTGAATGATTCGTTAAAGTTTATTTATGATGGTAAAACATTTTTAGAATTAGTTCAAAATCCTCTTGAATTAATATATACATTTGGGCATTTTCATTTTTTATATTATTTGTATAATATAGTTACAATAGAAATATTTGGAGAGTATTATTTTTCTCCTATTGCAATGAATGTTATGCTTACATTTTTAACTGCTGTTATATTATATAAATTACTATTTTTATTAAATTTTACTAAAGATATAAGTAAAACTATTACTATTATTTATTTACTTCATTGGGATATTGTAGCTTGGTCCTCTATTGTGAATTTTAAAGATTTTTTAGTACAATTTTTTACAATTTTTATAATTTATTTATTAATTAAAAATGATATAAAATTTAGACTTTATAATATTCTATTGATTATATTTTCAATTTTATTATTAACTTTTTTACGATTTTATATACCATACTTTATATTATTTTCATTTTTATTATATAAATTTTTTGTAAAATACAGAAATACAAAAAAGAATAAATTTATATATCTTAATTTTGTTTTTATATTTTTGACTTTTTCTTTAAGTATAATTTTCTTTCAATTTCAAGATGAATTAAATTTATTTTTAAATAATTTTACAAACCCATTTATAGGTTTAGTTAGATATTTAATTACTCCGTTACCGTTTCATATGGAAGATGGTTATGGTTTTTTAATATTTTCATCATTAATAGATTTTTTATTATTACCTATATTTATATATGGTATCTATAGTTTTATTAAGATTGAAAATCAATATAAATATTTTATAATAATATATTTTATGCTTATTCTATTATTTTATGGTTCTTTTATTGAGTTGCAAGGACCTAGACATCGAATACAAATATTACCATATATTGTAATATTTCAATCAATAGGAATATTGTATTTCTTAAAAAAATTAAATTATCGTAGGTTAAAATATGCAAAAAATAACATTTCTTATTAACTCTTTATCATCAGGTGGAGCTGAAAAAGTATTGTCAGTTTTAGCAAATGAGTTAATTAAAAGTTATAAAGTGGAAATTGTCTTTTTAGAACAAAATGAATTTTATAAATTAGATGAAAGAATAAAAAAAATATATTTATCAAATTTTGATGGAAGTGAAAGTGCATTAAAAAAACTTTTATTTATAGCATTACTTGCATATAGATTAAAAAAGTATATTCAGAAAAATGATATTAAACTTATTCAAAGTCATATATTTAGAGCAAATTATGTTAATGTTTTAGCTAAATTATTTGGTGCTAAACATAAAGTAGAAGTAGTAACAGCAGGTAGGATAAGTAGATATAAAGAGTTAGGATTAAATGGTAAAATAAATCTATGGTTTATAAAAACTTTATATGCTAAAGCAGATATTATCATATCTAAAGCTCAAAGTATGCAAGAAGATATGCAGAAACTTTTTATATTTAATAATCAACAAATAATTATAAACAATCCTTATGATATAAATTATATAGAACAATTATCACTTGAGAAAGTGGATAATTTTAGTTTTCATCAAGATAGAAAATATTTGATTTCAGTTGGAAGACTTATATCTTTAAAAAGAAATCATGAGCTTATTGAAACTTTAGTAAAACTACCTAAAAATGTTGAAGCTATATTTTTAGGTGACGGTGATCAAAAAGAG
>Ga0256828_1001011_pt1 | contig 18103 bp, 16 predicted proteins | sample CV88metaG_FD_185993 | JGI IMG/M metagenome (GOLD analysis project Ga0256828, IMG submission 185993) | Hydrothermal vent microbial communities from East Pacific Rise, Pacific Ocean - CV88 | ecosystem: Environmental > Aquatic > Marine > Hydrothermal vents | place: Pacific Ocean: East Pacific Rise...
AGCTTTAGGTCTTCAATATATTCTTTTGAAACTATTTCCAATCCATCATTTTTAAAGTGTTCAAGTAACCACATAACTTTGTCAACTAATGTATCGTTAGCAATGTTGATTGTTAAGGTTTGCATATCACAACTCCTTTTAGATATTTTTTATAATTATAGCTAAAATTTAGCAATTAAATATTTAGAAATAATTGTAGCATTTTTCTTGTTTTTGGTTTTTAAACTTTTGATATAATAATGGCTGTTATTGAAATACCTTTGTAGATTAGAATCGATTGACAACCTGATATAAAAAGTCTTATTTCTTCTGAATAGATTTTGCATAACATGTGTTAATTCCAAATTATAATACAAAAAAACACAAGTGTCATATTTTCATTGAGTTAAAAATCTTTGTATGCACTTGTTGTTGGGTGTTTGTAGAATGTTGTGAAAATATGGCAAACTGTCATTTTAAACTTATTTGTAATATAAGTATAACTTTGGTATAATTGCCATTATTTATATACTAAGGATAATCTCTTGAACCTTTTAAATCTTTTTACTAGAGGCTCTAAACAGCCGACAAAAAATGAAGTTTCTTCCCATTGGATAAAATGTAAGTCGTGTCAGGCACTTATGTATTACAAAGAGGTCGAAAACCAAAACTATGTATGTCCAAAATGTGGTTTTCATATAAGGATAGGTGTAAAAGAGAGAATCGAGCTGTTGGCAGACGAGGGTAGTTTTGTTGAGCATGATGCTTCTTTGAGACCTGTTGATCCTTTGAAGTTTGTAGATAAAAAACCGTATAAAAAAAGACTAGAAGAAGCCAAAACAAAAACCGGTAAGACATCATCCGTGGTAAGTGGATCTATCACTATGAATGGTGTTAAAGCACAAATAGTTATATTTGATTTTGCATTTATGGGTGGTTCCTTGGGTTCTGTAGAGGGTGAAAAAATTGTAAGAGCTGTTGATCGTGCCATAGAAAACAAAGAGGGGCTTATAATCTTTAGTGCAAGTGGTGGTGCAAGGATGCAGGAGAGTACTTTTTCCCTTTTGCAGATGAGTAAAACATCTGCGGCACTTGCAAAACTCTCAAACGAAAAACTTCCTTATATATCTGTGCTTACAGACCCTACTATGGGTGGTGTGAGTGCATCTTTTGCGACTTTGGGAGATATCATTATAGCAGAACCGGGGGCTTTGGTTGGTTTTGCCGGACAGAGGGTAATTGAGCAGACTATTGGTTCGGCTCTTCCTGATGGTTTCCAAAGAGCAGAATTTTTGCTTGAACACGGGAGTGTTGATATGATTGTAAATAGAAATGAGCTTAAAAAAACACTCTCAGATATGTTGATATTTCTCACAAACAACAAAGAATAAACAATATGAGACTCTATGCTCTTTGCGATCAGGATATGCTCGATAAAAAGGGCATATCGATTGAAAAATTTATAGATATTGCCAAAAACAACAATGCAGAGATTATCCAATACAGAAATAAAAATGCTGATATAGTATATATAAAATCACAACTTATAAAAATAAGAAAACTCTATGACGGTTTTTTGATTGTCAATGATGCTTATGAGCTTGTAGAATTTTGCGATGGTGTGCATGTTGGACAGGATGATTTAAAATCAATAGACCAAGATATCTCAAAAGCGGTAAAAATACTCAGAAATGTTGTATCCTCAGACAAAATACTCGGAATATCTACACACAATGAAGATGAAGTGATAGAGGCTAACAGTTTTGATATAAACTACATAGGGCTTGGTGCTTACAGAGATACCTCTACAAAAAAAGATATATCTGGAATACTTGGCAAAGAGTTGGATAAAATAGCATCAAAATCAAAACATTTGGTAGCAGCTATTGGTGGTGTAAAGAAAGATGACAAGTTTGAAAATATAACTTATCATGTAATTGGCAGCGGATTATTATAAGCTATGAAAATAGATATTATTACAATAGCTAAAAAAGAAAAATCAATTTACGATCCTTTGTATAAAGAGTTGTCAAAAATGATCTCAAAATTTGCAAAAGTTCAAGATATTGAACTTTTTTCAAAAGATGTTGCAAAATCACACACTATCTCTGCAAATGCCTCAAAACAGGCATATTCAAGAGCTTTTGAACCACACTTAAAGGGTGGTTTTTGTATTAGTTTGCATCCTGATGGCAAAAAATGTGACAGTTTTGAATTTAGTAAGCTATTAAATGATAGAATATCAGTTAAATTTTTTATAGGTGGAGCCTATGGCTTGGAGGATGAGTTTTTAAAAAAAAGTGATGCTGTTATAAGTTTGTCAGATTTGACAATGAGCCACAAGATAGCAAAGGCTGTTTTGTTGGAGCAGATTTATAGAGGGTTTACTATTTTAAACAACCATCCCTACCATAAATAAAATACAATTTTAAGGAAAACAAGTGCAAACAAGTGAGTTGAACTACTTTAAAGAGATTTTACAAAGCAGGAAGGCACAAATCTTAAAAAACATCTCTGGTGTAAATAATGAATTGGATCAGCTTGGGAAACTGGAGTTAAATGATGAGGGTGACCATGCTTCTGTAAACAATAACTCTATGGTTGAGGGTGCAATAGTAAAACAACAGCAAAAAGAGTTAAAAGAGATAGATGTTACACTTGCAAAGATAGAAAACGGTGAATACGGTATATGTGAGATGTGTGAAGATGAGATAGGGTTTCAAAGACTAAAAGTCAAACCCCATGCAATATATTGTATAGATTGTAGAGAGATAGTGGAAAAATCCAAATAAACAAGGAGTTGGTATGTATATTAAAAGATACACAATAGCATCATTTTTATTGATCGCTTTTATAGGATGGTATGTATTTGCCTATGTTACTCAAGACAGTTTGAGTATAGACTTTTTTGGCATAATGTTGCCATCATTATCAATAGCACTATGGGTTGTTGCTGCTCTTGTTATTTTATATATAGCGAGTGTGTTGCATATATCTTTTTACTCTATGCTTGGTAGTTTGAAACTTCGCAAATATGAAAAAGACTACAACAAACTGATGGATGCAATAGCAGAAGCATACCTTGGAAAACAGGAAAGAAAACACAACTATAAAACACCAAGATACAAACTTATAGGTGCTTTGATTGACAATACAACTTTGTTTCCGACTGAGAGTTTGAGTTCTAGTGTAGATAACGACAAGATAAGCTCTGTAATAAAACTCATAGATGAGATAAAGAGTGGCAATGTTGTGGAATTGAAAAAATATTCTCTAAAACCGACAAATCAACTTGTGATACAAAATGAAAGAAACAAGTATAAAAAAGGGATATTGAAAGCTGAGGATATACTCTCAAATCCTGATAAATATGATAAATCATTACTAAAAGAGGTTTTTGCAGATTTTGTAAAAACAGCTTCTTTGAAAATGATAAACAAATACAAAACTTTCTTGACAAAAGATGCTTTGTTTGAAGTGCTAAAAAGGGTAAACAGCGAATCAAACCATATAGATATCTCAAATGATGAGTTGATATCTCTTATTGAAGCATTGGAATTGACAAAAGAGGAATATATAAAAATATCATCTATTGTGGCATTTGATATGTTACCAGAACAGAGGATTAAACTTTTTGAGACTTTGAGTGAGAAAAAAGAGGAAGCTATGGATGCTTATCTATTTACACTTTTTGATTTGGAGATGATAACTCCTGCACAGGAGATACTTGAAAATACACAACCTGATGAATATCCTAATTTTAAAGCATATCTTGCTCTAAAAGAGTGCAATAAGCACTACAATATCAAACTTTTTGTATAGAATGGGTACAAAACTCTCTTTTGAAAAACCGATTTATGTACTTGCCCCACTTGCAGGTTTTACCGACCTGCCTTTTAGAAGTGTGGTCAAAAAATTTGGTGCAGATTTGACAGTGAGTGAGATGCTCAGTTCAAATGCACTTGCCCACAATTCCCAAAAAACACTTCGTATGATAACCAAAAGTCCACTTGAAGATCCATACTCTGTACAGATAGCCGGTGCAGATGTGGATATTGTTCGTAAAGCTGTTGAGCTGCTAAATGAGCAAGAGGGGATAGATATAATAGATCTAAACTGTGGTTGTCCTGTGCCAAAAGTTGTAGGTCATGGGAGTGGCAGCTCACTTTTGCTTAATCTTCCGCTTATGGGTGATATTATAAAAACAATAAAACAAACATCCAACAAAAGTATGACAAGTGTAAAGATAAGGCTTGGTTTTGAGAAAAAAAATCACTTGGAGATAGCAAAAGTGGTGGAGGAGAGTGGGGCTGATTTTTTGGCAGTACACGGAAGAACAAGAGCGGGTAAGTTTAAAGCAGAGGTTGATTATGATGCAATAGGGGAGATTAAGGAGTCTGTATCTATCCCTGTTATAGCAAATGGTGATATAGATTCTTATGAAAAAGCAAAGTGGGTGCTAGAATATACCAAAGCTGACGGAGTGATGATTGGTCGTGGTGCTGTTGGGGCTCCATGGATATTTCATCAGTTAAAAACAGCTTCAAAAGATCTTGACAACACTATCAAGCATGATATAATTATGGAGCATTTTGACAAGATGGTGGAGGTTTATGGTGAGTATGGTGCTATTATCTTCAGAAAGCATGTGCATACATATTCAAAAGGGTACAAAGGAGCATCTGTGCTTAGAAACAAAATAAACACAATAACAGATATAGCACAATACAGAGATGTTATAGATGATTTTTTTGCAAATTCAGAGATGGCAAATATATGTTAGAGATAACCAAATCTATACAAACACTAGATACAAGTGATATATCAGACAATATATACCATTACAGCTACAATACAAAACATCTGCTATCTTTATTAAGCAAGGGTATGGATGTGGAGGATCCTTTGTTCTTGAGTTCTTATCGCTCTTTTGAAGGTGAGGTGTTTGAAAACTTTATATATGAAAAACTTTTAAGATATGCTGAGCAAAATGATTACATTACCAAGTTTATCTTAAAGGGTTTTCACCAAAACAAACATAAAGCATATGCAAATACACTCTCTATAAGTGAAAAAGAGCAGATAGTATATAGAACAAAAAGCAAAGAGATAAGTGAATTTGATGCTATGTTTATCACAAAAAACAATGAGCTTTATTTTGTAGAGATGACACTTGTAAAATCTGTTTTGAAGCTGAGAAAAAGGCTTAGAAAGAAAAAAGCACTTCTTGAGATAATATTTCCAAACTATGAGATAAAAGCACTTATAATTTTGAATGAGGGTGCAAGTGGTACGAGGCAGTTCCCACCATATTGCAAAGTTTGGTTTACAAAAGAGTTTTCTGCAAAAAATGTACTTGAATATATCAAAAACAAAAATACAAAACAGCTTCAAAAAATCATTAAAATAGATTCAAAAAAGATGATAGAAGCACACTCTTTGAAGTTGCATCCATTTAGATATTACAACACAATGACATGGATTACAAAAACACTGAGGGCTCACAAAAAATATATCTTGGATATAAACTTTTTGTTAAATTACAAGATACAAAGGTATCATGACCTTTATAATAAATTTTATGTAGGGTATCTGAGCCTTGAGGATGCACAGGAGATACTCAATATAGATGAACTTGCTGCAAACAAAGAACAAAAGGTGGTTGTAGCAATAGAGAAAAAACATTCAGATGAGATTGTTTTGACATACTATATACAAAAATCAAGAAAAAATCTGTTTTTGTACTCTTTTGACGAGAGTGGCAATGTTGTAAAAGAGAAAAAAGATCCATACGGTATAACTGTTACAGAGGTTTATCATGTAAATAGATTTATGGATGATAGATATAAGCTCACACAGGCAAATATATCTACAATTAAAAAACTTCTAAAAGAGAGAACAAGACAAAGATAGCTTATGCATCATAAGCTATAGAAGCTGCCCTCTCTTTGTATGCCTGAAGAGGTTCTTTTGTCTGTGGCTGAAGTATATCCTCTTCATTTATAAATCTCTCCAACTCCTCATGCCTTTGTTGTAAAATTGTCTCAAAGTCATCTTGCGAAGCTGGTTGGTTGTCTGTGAATTTATCCAATAGTATATTGTTTTTGCCCATAAGCACAAGGTAGCTTTGACTCATAAAATCAAGCATAACAACACTTGTGTGTTCGTTTATTGTTTTTTGAAACCTTATAGATACACTGTCTTCACCTGTATTTTGAGCAATAGGTGTTTGTTGTGTTTGTTGTGTTGTCGTTTGTGGGGTATCAGAATCATTATGTTTAAACAGCCATGAGTTTTGTTTTTGTTTTGGTTGTTTTTGTTGTGTTGTTGGAAATTTTCTCTTTAGATAGAGTAAAATAGCAATACCAATAATAAGTATAAAAATGACTATATAATAATTTTTTTGCATCTCATCTGTTTTTTTTGTCGGTAAAGATGATAGTGGATTGGTGTAGCCTGTTTGTTTTTTTGTTTGTGTTGCTTTTTTGCTAAATCTTAATCTTAATCCATAAGAATCAGAAGTTTTTGATGCTTTTAGTGAGATAGAGTGGGGTATGGAGGCGATAATCTGTGTATATCCGGACATTGGTACGATATTTAGAGATTGTATAAATCTGGATGTTATATGTTTTGATTTTGCAGATTCTATTGAAGCATCTTCGAGTTTTATGATAATTTTTGAGTTTGTTGTGTTTTGTTTTATTACACCGTGATAAGGTGTGTCAAATGTTATCATAACATCTACTCTGTCTGTTCTGTCATATATGTTGTAGCTTAAAATTTTTGAAGCATTAAGTGAGGCAACCAAAGATAAAAAAATCAAAAATCTAATCATAGTCTCTCTTTTGAAAGGTGATAAAGTACAGCACTTGAGTCTAGTATCTCATTTATCCTGATAGCAAGATTTTTTTCATATACCATCACCTCACCTTTGCCAAGTATTCTGCCATTTACATAGCTTTCCACACTTTCACCTGCGGGTTTTTTCAAGTCTATAATGGAGCCTTTTTCAAGTTTGATAATCTCAGATACACTCAGAGTTGTTTCCCCCAAATCTGCGATAAATTCAACTTCCATATCCAAAAGTCCAGAATAATCCATCCATGACAACTCTTCATCCGGATTAAAAGGTACCTCTTCACCTCCAAAATGTTTTTTGTTTTTTCCTATCAAGTTAGTTCCTTAAGGGCAATAATCATCTCGTCATTTTCAATTTTTATAACTTTTGCCTGATCATAATCAAAATCAAATATATCTATTTTTGCAAAAACAGGTGTTGAGATGTTGTAAGGGTTTGCATTTTTCTCTTCTGCTATCACTTTTGCACTTCCTACGATAAGGTTTGTTGTCTCAAGTGTCATATCCATGAGTGTCTCCTCATCACTTTGATCCTCTTCTAAAAAAAGTTTAGAAACTCTTTGCATAAAGTTAAGGTCTGATGCCAAATATACTCTGTATTTTATACCATCAAAACTTTCTATATCTATATAAGCAATAAGTGTTCTATTTTTTGAAATTTTTTCATCCAAGGTGTAAGGTTCTCTTATTTGATGAATACAAAAGTTTTCTGAAGCCTGTATGATCGTTTCTAGCATGACTAGACCTTTTTTAGTTTGATTATACTTTGATAAAACTCAAAACTATATTAAATTTTTTTATTTTTGATAAGATATTTAGTGTTAAATTGATATAATCTATTTAGATTATGGTTTTATTTGGGGATATTAATGATTGAGCTAATTATTGTTGGTGCTTTTGTCGGGTTGCTTAGTGGCTTTTTTGGTATAGGGGGAGGCACCATTCTTGTGCCGGCACTGCTTTTTATAGGTTATGATCCCAAAGTGGCGATAGGTATATCTGTGGTGCAGATGGTTTTTAGTTCTATTTTTGGAAGTTACCTAAACAACAAAAAAGGGACACTAGATATTGTGATGGTGACAACTATCGGTATTGGTGGTTTTTTGGGTGCACTATTTAGTGGTAAGATTACGGCAAATGCAGATGATTTTGTTTTAGAAGTTATATTTTTGTGTTTTGTGCTTTTTGCACTTTTTAGGTTGTTTTTTCAGACAAAAGAGCATAAAGAGGAGAGAGAAGCATCCAGAGTTGTGCTTTTTGTTGTTGGTTTTTTTATCGGTATTATGAGTATGACAATTGGTGTTGGGGGAAGTATTATACTTGTTCCCATTTTGGTTGGTTTTTTATATATTCCACTTAAAAAAGCAACATCTGCTGGTTTGTTTTTTGTAGTATTTTCATCTGTTTCTGGTTTGATATCGCATAGTATAAGCGGACATATAGATTATGTGAGTGGTATTGTTATTGGTCTGGCATCTTTGGTCGGTGTTTATATGGGTATCCATCTAAAACATCACAAAGTGGATGTTTTGTTGCAAAAAAGACTTTTGTTTGTGTTTTATCTAGCAATTGTTTTTTATCTTATATATAGAATTTTGGGAGTATAGTGTATGATTAAAATAACGGGTGCAAAGCAGAATAATCTAAAAAATATAGATTTGAATATACCAAAGAACAAACTTGTTGTAATGACGGGACTAAGTGGAAGCGGTAAATCTACTTTGGCATTTGATACTCTTTATGCAGAGGGGCAAAGGCGATATATGGAGTCTTTGTCCTCTTATGCAAGGCAGTTTTTAGACAGAGTCGGCAAACCTGATGTTGATAAGATAGAGGGGCTTACACCTGCTATAGCAATTGATCAAAAGACCACATCTAAAAATCCACGATCAACAGTCGGGACAATTACTGAGATTTATGATTATATGAGGCTGTTATATGCCAGAGTAGGTATTCAGCATTGTCACAACTGTGGCAAAATCATCTCTCAGATGAGTGCGAGTGATATTATAGCAGAGGTTGCAAAGCTGCCAGAGGGTGCAAAACTGGTGATGATGGCTCCACTTGTAAGGGAGAATAAAGGTGCTTATGCAGACTTGATAGAATCACTGGTACACAAAGGGTATGTAAGAGCGATGATAGATGGTGTTATGGTTCGCCTTGATGAGGAGATAGAGCTTAGCAAAACAAAAAAACACACCATAAAAGTTGTGATAGACAGAGTGATTGTAAAGGATACAAACAAAGAGAGGATAGCAAGTGGTGTTGAAAAAGCATTAAAAGAGAGCTATGGTGAACTTGAGATAGATATACTAAATCATGAAGAGGTTGGCTCAAAAGAGCATATCCACTACTCAGAACACAATGCCTGTTTTGACTGTAAGATAAGTTTTGATCCGCTAGAGCCACTTAGTTTTTCTTTTAATTCTCCAAAGGGGGCATGTAGCGAGTGTGATGGGCTTGGGCTTAGATATACACTTGATACAGATAAAATTATAGATACAGAACTCAGCATACAAAACGGTGCCATTAAGATTGTTTACGGGTTTAACAAGGGGTACTATTTTACTTTTTTAAAAGGTTTTTGTCAGGCAAACGATATAGATATGGATATACCATATTGTGAACTGCCTGTGCATCAGCAAAAATCTATATTGCACGGGGATATTACAGAGGTTGAGTTTTTGTGGAAAAAACATAAAGTCAAGAGGAAGTTTCCCGGTATCATCTCTATTGCATACGATATGTTTAAGAGTGAAAAAGAGTTAAACGACTATATGAGTGAGAAAGTTTGTAATGTGTGTAAAGGGCATAGACTAAAAGTTGAATCTCTGGCTGTAAAAGTTGGGCAAAAAACAATATGGGAGATTTTGGATATGCCTATATCCAAAAGTTATGAATGGTTTATTGATGATAAAAATTTTGACTACCTCGATACACAGGGCAAAACAATATCTGCACCTATTTTAAATGAGATAAGAGAGAGGCTTTATTTTTTGTATGATGTTGGTCTTGGGTATATTACACTTGGCAGAGATGCAAGAACAATCAGTGGTGGTGAAGCACAAAGGATAAGGATAGCATCTCAGATAGGGAGTGGATTGAGCGGTGTTATGTATGTGCTTGACGAACCAAGTATAGGACTTCACGAAAGAGATACAAAAAAACTCATAAGAACACTAAAAAACCTACAACAAAAAGGCAACTCTGTTATAGTTGTAGAACACGACAAAGAGACCATTGAAAATGCAGATTTTATTGTAGATATAGGGGAAGGTGCAGGAAAATTTGGCGGGGAGGTTGTTTTTAGCGGTACTTTAAATCAGCTTAAAAAAGCAAAAACACTGACAGCCGATTATCTTTTTGGAAGAAAGAAGATAGAGTACTCTTATAACAGAGAACAAAAACAGTTTATAGAGATTAAGAATGTGACTTTAAACAATATAAACAATCTGAGTGCAAAAATCCCTCTAAACAATTTTGTATGTATCACAGGGGTTAGCGGCAGCGGAAAAAGCTCACTGATACTTCAAACTCTGCTTCCAACAGCAAGAGAGCTTTTGAACCATGCCAAAAAGGTAAACAAGGTAGCAGGAGTTGAGATAACAGGGCTTGAAAATGTTGATAAGGTTATATATCTTGACCAAAGCCCAATAGGTAGAACACCACGGAGCAACCCTGCAACATATACAGGTGTGATGGATGAGATAAGAAACCTTTTTGCTCAGACAAAAGAGGCTCAAATAAGGGGATATACAGCTTCAAGATTTAGTTTTAATGTCAAAGGCGGACGGTGTGAAAAGTGTCAGGGTGAGGGGCAGAATAAAATAGAGATGCACTTTTTGCCAGATATTATGGTTGAGTGTGAGAGTTGTGGTGCAAAAAGATACAATCAGCAGACACTTGAGGTTTTTTATAAAGGCAAAACCATATCAGATGTACTTGAGATGAGTGTTGATGAGGCTTTTGAGTTTTTTAAACCAATACCAAAAATATATCAAAAAATGAAAACACTCGTGGATGTCGGGCTTGGGTATATAACACTTGGGCAAAATGCAACAACCCTCTCAGGTGGTGAAGCACAAAGGATTAAACTAAGTAAAGAGTTGAGCAGAAAGGATACAGGCAAGACACTGTATATATTGGATGAGCCAACGACGGGGCTTCATTTTGCAGATGTTGACAGACTTACAAAGGTGTTGCACAGTTTTGTGGAGCTTGGAAATTCTGTACTGGTGATTGAGCATAACCTTGATATGATTAAAAATGCAGACTGGATAATAGATATGGGTCCAGAAGGCGGAAGTGGAGGCGGAGAGATTGTAGCGCAGGGAACTCCTAAGTATTTGGCAGATAATTTCAAAGAGAGTGGAAGCTATACGGGGCAATACCTTGTTGATGAAATGGGATAGTAAAATAAAAAATTAACATTGACTTAATATAGATGTGCTAAAATCCAAACAAATAAAAAACAGGGTTTTATATGTACAAAAAAATATTTTTGTTGTTATCGTTTTATTGGGTATCTTTGGGTGCAATGAGCATAGATGAAGTTATTGACAAAGCATTGTTAAATAACAACAAACTGAAAAAAGTCAGTGTTGAAGTGAAAGAGGCAGAGAGTTTTAAAGAATCTCTTAAGAGTAAAAACTTTGGTCGGATTGACTTCTTGGCTTCATATGATTATTATAACAAGCCAAGAACTCTTGCACCTTTGGAGCCTATAAAGATGGTCTCTGGCACAGGAGCTTACGGGGTACCAACCACAAACAATATGTTTATGGGTGGTGTAGCTTACAATGTTGTTTTGTTTGACGGGTTTGCACAAAGAAATTCATATAAAATTTCAGATATTGCCCACAACACATCAATAATGAAAAGTAAACTTGCAAAAGAGGAGCTTATATACAATGTAAGAACACTCTATGTCTCTGTTTTGGCACTAAAAGAGCAGTATAATGCTCAGCATCTCTATACACTTTCTCAGAAAAAACTTTATAAAAATATAGAACAAAAATATCTGCTTGGTTCAAAATCAAAACTTGATCTTCTAAAAGCACAAAACTCATATCAGGAGAGTTTATCAAGAGAGAATGTGATACAAGCAAATATTGATATACTAAAATCAACACTCACTATGCTTATGGGTGGTTATCCGATTGACAAAGTCTCAAAGATAGAGTTTGATATGGAGAGTGAAGATGATGATATTGCCCAAAACAATCTTGATACATTAGATAGATACAAGATTGCAAAGTTGCAAAGTGATATAGCTTCCAAAAAGGTTAAAAAGGCCTCTGCATTGTATTATCCTGTTATAGATTTCAGTGCTTATTATGGTTATGCTTTTGGTCCAAATTCAACAACAAATACTTATCCTAAAACCGGCGAGAAAGTTATTAGCGAAAATGATATGAACAGTGAAAATATCTGGCAACTTGGTGTACATCTAAAATGGAATATATACGATTTTGGAGTAAGATCATCAACTGTACAAAAAGAGAAACTGGCACTTGAGAGTTCCAGACTTGAGTTAAACGATATCAGATTGGAGCTGCAAAAAGATATACAAACTGCAAAAAGCAAACTAAGATTGCAAAAAGCAAACTATCTATCGGCTCAGACACAGTATAGACTTTTGCAAGAGATAGTAAAAGCACAGGAATTAAAATACGATACAGATGCAATAACTATAGATGATCTTTTGGATTCAAAAGCAAAAGAAAACATTGCATTTGCACAGATGAGTGGTGCAAAATATGAGTATTTGAAAATAAAATACTACATGGAATATCTATATGAAAAAGGGGATAAAAAATAGATGAAAAAGATAATATTTATAGTGATAGTGGCAGTTGTGGTTGTTGGTTCTTTAAAATTTTTAAAAAGCCAAAAAGATAAAGTTGCCAATGCACAAAAACCAATAGAGATGCTAAAAACTGTAAAGACAGTGAAGGCACAAAACAAAACCGTATCTAAAAGAAGAGAGTTTTTGGCTCAGCTTCAAGCATCCAAAAGTGCATATATAGCATCAAAATTTTCTGCAACTATAAAAAAAATATATGTAGATGAAAATGATATTGTAAAAAAAGGTCAGCTTTTGATATCTTTGGATGATACACAACTAAAAACAAATCTAAACTCATTAAAAGAGAAACAAATTGCACTAAAAGCAGATCTGTTGAATGCAAAAAAAATCCTGCAAAGAAATAAAAAACTGCTTGAGATTGATGCAATATCCAAAGAGGCTTATGACAACTCCAATGTTTTGTATCAAAACAAACTTGCGGCTTATAACGGTATAGATGAAAGTATCAAACAGGTTGTATCTGAACTGAAATATCTAAATATAAAAGCACCTTTTGATGCTGTTGTCGGTTCAAAACTAAATGATGAAGGTTCACTGGCAATACCGGGCAAAGCTATTTTGACACTTAATTCAAATGATCAAAAGATGGTCTTCTCTTTTGTTGATGGTAATGAGCCAATAATAGTAGGGCAAAAAGTTTTTATAGGCAACAATCTTATAGGCGAAATTACAAAAAGATATGATGATGCGAAAAACTCACTTTTGGTTGCAGAGGTTAAACCGTACAAAGCACTCCCTTTTGCAAACAAATCATATAAAACAATAGAGGTTCAGACAGGTGAAATGAGTGGATGTGTTGTTCCTACACAGGCCATTTTGCATAAGCAGGACAAAAATTACATACTTGTATATAACGACGGAGTGTTTAAAACAAAAGAGATTGCAGTGAAGTTGCAAAACGAAGATGAAACTGTGATAGGTGAGTGTGTAAAAGGAAAAATTGCTGTTGCTTCTGAAGCAAAACTTGCAATGTTGCCAATGCTTGGCAAGGTTGTTTTGAGTAAAGAGGGTTGTAATGAAAAGTAAATCATCTATAGTTGATATGCTCCTTAAAAGACCATATTTTATCTTCTCTTTTCTAACATTGTTTGTATTTTTGGGTATTGTCGGATATCAAAAGATAGATAAGAAGCTTTTTCCAGATTCAAACTACCCAACTGTTGCTGTTGTTATAGTAGATGGAGGTTCTTCTGCCAAAAGTATAGCTGCAAACATAAGCATACCTGTTGAAGAGGAACTTTATACACTTGATAATATAAGAAGGGTGTATTCAACCACCATTGATGAAGTGACTGTGATAAATGCGGAGTTTGATTATCAAAAGAGTATAGATGCGGCTACGAGTGATGTAAGCAATGCTCTTGATAAGATAAAATCTGATTTGCCAAGCTCTATCATGGCTCCAAAGATTATACAAATAACAGCTACAACAGCACCTGTAGTAACATATGCACTTAGTCCAAAAGATGAGAGTATAGACCTTGAAGATATAAGACAACTTGCAAATACCAATATAAAACATCATCTTATAAAGATAGATGGTGTATCGGATGTAGATATATTTGGCGGGTATGAAAAAGAGGTGCAAATTATAGTGGACAAGGCAAAACTAGACAGATATAATCTTGATATAACAAGAGTTATAGCAAAACTAAAAGCAAATGATGATGATTTTGCCATAGGGTTTGTAACAAGTCAAAAAGAGAGGTTTTTGCTAAAATCACTTGGAAAAAAAGAGAGTATATCTGCTTTGAAAAATATAAGCATCACCCAAGATATTGTTTTGGGTGACATTGCAAAGGTTTATTTTGGACATTATGAAAACTCTGCAGAATATTTTGGAAACTCAAAGCCTTCTATCGCTTTGGCAGTACAAAGAACAAGCAATGCAGATGTGGTAAGAGTGATAGACAAGGTTCAAAAAGAGATACAAAAATTAAAACAAAAGTATAAAAATATTGATTTTAGTATAACTGATACACAAAAAGACACCATAGTGCAAAGTACAACAAATATGTTTGAATCTCTAAGGGATGCCATTATTATGTCAACCATAGTTGTGTTTTTCTTTTTGGCATCATTTAGGCAGGTATTGGTGGTGCTTGTGACTATACCTCTTGTTTATGCTTCAACCATAGCACTTATGTGGATAGTTGGTATAGAGTTTAATGTTGTGACACTTACTGCTATTATCCTTGCACTTGGACTTTTGCTCGATGATGCAGTTGTGGTTATGGAAAATATACAGAGGCATTACAGTGAGTTACATGATGATATTCACAAGGCTGTTTTTGAAGGTACAAAAGAGATAATGTTTGCAGACCTCTCAGGTACAATAACCACTATGATAGCACTATCCCCTATGCTTTTTGTAGGTGGTTATCCACAAACAGTGTTTCAACCGTTGGTTGGTACTTTGCTTTTGGCTTTGGCAGCATCATATTTTATCTCTATTACGGCTGTACCTTTGCTATCTCTTAAAATTTTGACACTAAAACATCCCCTTGTATTAAAAAGTGAGGAGTTTTTTGAAAACATCACAAGTACTTTTTCAAAAAGTATATCAAAGTTTTTTTCAACTGCCGTAAAACTGGCAATCAGCAGCAAGACAGCGGCAGCATCTTATATAGTTGTTTTAATTTTGCTTTTTGTCTTGAGTGTCAAGGGTGTTATGCCGACTGTTGGTCAGGAGTTGATGCCACCTATGGATACAGGTGCTTTGAAAGTAAATATAACTGTTGATCCAAATTTAACGATAGAAAAGAGCAGGGAGGTTTTGAAAAAAGCCAATGAGGTTATCTCAAAAGAGGCAGAATTGCTTTATCTATCCAGTGCTATCGGAAGCGAAGCGGGAGTTATGAGTATTGGCAGCGGTAGCTCAATAGATCATATATCTATAACTGCTACTTATGTTGACAGATACCACAGAGAGGAGAGTATCTGGCAAATAGCAAAACATCTAAGAGAGAAGATAAACAAGATAGAAAATGTTTACAGTGCGGATGTTGTGGATTTTGGTGCTACTGCACTTGCCAGTATTAGAGCAAACATTGATGTGACACTTTACAGTGATGATTTGAAAAAGCTGGAAAAAGCCGGTGATATAGTTGCAGATGCTATGAAACATACAGGTGGCATAGTGTCTGTAAATAAAACATGGTCCAGTAATAAAAAAATATATGAACTGAAAATAGATGAAAAAAGGGCTGCTCTTTATGGAATGACAAATGAGAGTATATCAAAACAGTTGCAAGGTTTTGCCAGAGGTGCAAAAGTTGCTTCATTTCATTTACAAAATGCAAAAGATTTTAAAATAAGAGTATGGGTAGATGAGGCAAAGAGGGATTCTTTGGAAGATTTTAATTCATTTTTACTCACAACCCCAAAAGGCAAAGTCCCACTTATGGCAGTTGCAAATATAGTATCTCTTAATGAACCTTCACTTATAACAAGGGAGGGGTTGAATTATACTCTTAATGTATATGGATTTAGACAAAAAGCAGCTATATCACATATTATGAGTAATTTTGAGAATGCATTTAAAGGCAAGGTACTGCCAGAGGGTGTTGAGATGGAACAAACAGGAGATATAAAACAGTTTAAAAGCTCGGCAGGGCGGATGATTGGTGCTATCGGTTTTGCTGTAATACTGATACTTTTTACACTTATTGCCATGTTTAATTCTGTAAAAATACCTTTGATGATAGTACTCTCTATCCCTTTGACTATAATAGGTGCTTCATGGATGATGCTTGGTATGGGATACCATACATCTATGCCTGCAATGATGGGATTTATTCTTCTTTCCGGTATCATAGTAAATAATGCTATCTTGCTTATACACTTTGCACTTGAAAAGATGAAAGACGGGATGGGCAAAAAAGAAGCGATGCTTGAGAGTATAAAAATCAGAACAAGACCTGTAATGATGACAGCGTTTGCTACATCTGCTGGTATGTTGCCTGTTGCCATGGGTAGTGCCATAGGTCTTGAGAGACTTGCACCGCTTGGTGCTGTTGCTATTGGTGGGCTGATTATTGGTACATTTTTGACTTTACTTTTTATACCTTTGGTTTTTATATGGACAATGAAAGAATAAAATTGTAATTTTTATGTATAATTACAAAAAAGATTAAAGGTTTTTAAAAAATGTCAACATATGTTTTTGGTCATACAACTCCAGACAGTGATTCTATAATCAGTGCTATCTCTTTGGCATATCTAAAGAATCAACTTGGGGAGGATTGTGTTGCTGCCCGACAGGGTGAGATATCTGCTGAGACAGAGTTTATTTTGGATAAGTTTGGTGGAGATTTGCCACAGCTTAAAACATCTTATGCCGGTGAGAGTGTTTATCTTGTAGATTTTTCAGATTTGGCTCAAGCACCAAAAGATATAAAAGAGGCAACAATCCTCGGTATAGTCGATCATCACAAACTTGGAGATATCACAACAGATACACCGCTTGAGTGCTGGATAAGACCGATAGGGTGTACAAATACTATCATAAAAGAGATGTTTGATTATCACAAGATTGAAATTCCTGCTTCTTTGGCGGGTATGATGATGTGTGCAATTCTCAGTGATACTGTTATTTTCAAATCTCCAACATGTACAAAAGCAGATACAAAAGCTGTAAAAGAGTTGGCAGAAATTGCATCAATACAAGATTACAAAGCATTGGCAATGGAGATGTTTATAGTTAAATCTGCGGTAGATGGAGCAAGTGCAAGAGACCTAAACACAAGAGATTATAAAGAGTTTGATATGAATGGGGTAAAAGTTGGTATAAATCAGCTTGAAATGGTAGATATATCTGTATTGGATTCAAGAAAAGATGAGCTTTTGGATGATATGAGAGAGCTAAAAAAACAAAACAATCTACATACAGTGCTTACACTCCTTACAGATATCATGAAAGAGGGTTCATCTCTTTTGGTTGTCAGTGATGATGAACAAAAGATTCAAAAAGCCTTTGGTGTAACATTGAATAACTCACAAGCATGGCTTGATGGTGTATTGAGTCGTAAAAAACAGGTTGTACCAGTAGTTCAGCCACAGTTTTAAAAGGCTCTTTGGATGGTAGGCGGGATTTTTGCTATTTTAGATGATATCGCTATGCTTATGGATGATACAGCAGCTATCACAAAGGTATCGGTAAAAAGCACTGTCCCACTGCTTGGAGATGATCTGGCTGTAAATGCACAACAGGCATCAGGATACAAAGCATCCAGAGAGTTGCCTGTATTGTGGGCAATAGCAAAAGGTTCAATCCTTAACAAACTTATCATACTTCCCGTTGCTTTTATTTTGAGTTGGATTGCACCATGGCTTATATCACCCATATTGGTGCTTGGTGGTCTTTATCTGAGTTATGAAGGTGTAGAGGTTATAATT
>Ga0256828_1001012_pt1 | contig 18100 bp, 15 predicted proteins | sample CV88metaG_FD_185993 | JGI IMG/M metagenome (GOLD analysis project Ga0256828, IMG submission 185993) | Hydrothermal vent microbial communities from East Pacific Rise, Pacific Ocean - CV88 | ecosystem: Environmental > Aquatic > Marine > Hydrothermal vents | place: Pacific Ocean: East Pacific Rise...
TACAAAAAACAAACTAGGATTTACAGTGCAACAGATAAAAACAGATATACATATAGCAGTCATAGGCGATATAATGATAGATGAGTACATATATGGTTCTACTGAGCGTATATCACCTGAAGCACCGGTTCCTATAGTCAAAGTAAACAAAAAAGAGTATATACTAGGTGGTTGTGGCAATGTTGTAAACAACCTACTCTCTCTAAAAGCCAAAGTATCCCTATACTCTGTCGTAGGAGATGATGAAAACCATGCTATCATAGATAATATCTTAAAAACAAAAGATTTACAACATCTACATATCATCCAAGAATCTCAAAGAGTCACTACACTAAAAAGTCGTATCATATCAGCACATCAACAAGTCATCAGATATGACAAGGAGACTACACAAGATATATCACAAACTACACAACAACAAATCTTAGATAGATTGAAAGAAACCATCAACACTATAGATACCATCATCATCTCAGACTACAACAAAGGTGTAGTTACCAAAGAGTTGGCCCAACATATCATACAACTTGCCAATACCAACAATATACCTATACTTATCGATCCAAAAGGTAAAGATTTTGGCAAATACAAAAATGCCACTCTCATAACACCAAACAAAAAAGAAGCATCCATAGCACTGAAGTGTGAGATACAAGATGACAACTCACTCAAAGATGCACTTACAAGTTTCAAAGAGAAGTTTCATATAACATATCCTCTTATCACTCTAAGTGAAGATGGTATAGCTATCTTACAAGACAATCTACAAAAGATTCCTACACTAGCTAGAGAAGTGTATGATGTAACAGGTGCAGGAGATACTGTCATCTCTGCACTAGCTATCGCTTTGAGTAGTGGCTTTGATCTATACAGTGCTTGTACTTTTGCCAACAAGGCTGCTGCTGTGGTGGTTGCTAAGATAGGTTCAGCTACTGTAACACTAGAAGAGATAGATACACTATACTACAACAATACAATCGAATCCAAAATAACACATCTAAAACAACTAAAAACGATCATAGAGGGTTTAAAACAACAAAATAAAACTATAGTATTTACCAATGGATGTTTTGACATACTACATCGTGGACATGCTTCATATCTACAAAAAGCAAAAGAGTTAGGAGACATACTCATAGTAGGTCTCAACAGTGATACTAGTGTCAAAAGACTAAAAGGTTCGTCTCGTCCTATCAACACACAAGAAGACAGAGCTTATCTGTTAGCTTCACTTCAAAGTGTAGATTTTGTTGTGATATTTGATGAAGATACACCATATGAACTTATCAAAGAGTTAAGACCCAACATCTTGACAAAAGGTGCTGACTACAAAGACAAAGAGGTTGTAGGCTCTACTCTTGTAGATAGAGTTGAGCTTATAGAGTTTGTAGAAGGTAGAAGTACTACTAGTATCATCAACAAAGCCAAAGAAACAGTATGCTAAAAAGATATTTTGATACTTTTTTCAAATACAACTTACTACTAACAACACTCATATATCTGGCATTTTTACTTTTCAATACCAACTATACTTTTGGGGAGTTAAGTATACTAATCTTAGCTTGTATATCAAGTGCATCTATACTATATTTGGTACTATGGATAGTTTTATTTATATGTAGAGTGCATCAGAAAGTATTTTTTATATGTAGTAGTTTAGTTTTTGTTTTTATCAATACTGCTCTTGTTGTGGATTGGTTTATATATAAAATCTTTAGTTTTCATATCAATGGTATGGTACTTAACATCATCACATCAAAAGATGCTTTTGACTCTATCCAAGTTAGTACTACATCCATAGCTGTGTTTGTCTTGTTAATAATCAGCTTTATAGCCTATGAAGTTTGGCTTATCAAAACTTTATCCCAAATAACCAAAAAACCAAAATTCAATACCAAATTTATCTCTATACTATTTCTAATCATCTTGATAGAAAAACTATCATTTGGATTTGCAACACTTTTTTCACACAATGAACTTGTATCCAAATTTCAAGTCATACCACTTTATCAACCTCTTACATTTAATAGATTGGCTGTTAAGTATTTTGATTTTGACATCAAAAAATCTGCCAAATCAACTATAAACAAATCAGCAAAAATCAACTATCCACTACAAGATATAAACATAACATCTAGCAAAAAATTTCATATATTTTTTCTACTAAGTGACTCTTTTAGATATGATATGCTAAACCAAGATATAGCTCCAAATCTTACAAAATTTTCCAAAGAGTGTTTAGTACTAAATCATCACTACAGTGGTGGTAACAGTACAAGGTTTGGTATATTTTCTTTGATATATGGACTAAATTCTACATATTGGTTTAACTTTTTGGATGCCAAGAGAAAGCCTATATTTTTTGATGCACTCAAAAAACTAAACTATGATATATCTATATATTCATCTACCAATACAAACTGGCCAGAATTTAGAAAAACATGCTATATAGACATCCAAGACTCCATACACGATAAGTTTTCAGGTCAGCCTTGGCAAAAAGACGAACAAAACACAAAAGCTTTTATAAAAAACCTACAAACTTCAAAAGAAAAATATAGATTTTCTTTACTTTTTTTAGACTCACCTCATGGATACTCTTTTGACCCTGCTATATCTAAATTTGAAGTAGATAATCAAAAAGTCAAATACCTAAAAATATCTCCAAACTCAAAAGAGTTAGAAAAAACTATCAAAAAATATAAAAATGCATGTTATTACAATGATAAGCTTTTAGCTAAAGTCATCAAAACACTCAAAGAACAAAACTTATATGACAACTCTTTGATTATCTTTACTGCAGATCATGGACAAGAATTTTATGAGTATGGTGCTTTTGGACACAACACATCATTTTCAAAGATGCAAACACATGTTCCTATGCTGATAAAACTACCTAAAAATATCAAAGTCCATATACCAAACAATCAAACTTTAACATCACATCAAGACATCATACCATCTATACTATCTCTTTTGGGTATCCAAACAGACCCATCAGTATATAGCAATGGTTACAATATCTTTGAGAAAAACTTCTCAAGAGAGTATATATATAGTGCAAATTGGAATAATAATGCTATAATTACTCCAAAATATACAGCTGTATTTTCTAATCTACCAAATAAATTTTTAAAAAATGAGATTAGAGATACAAACAATTACAAAGAACTAAATGGTGTTACGATAGATAGCTCATTGATTATGAAAGTTCTTAAAGAAAATACAAAATTTATCAAATAGGTTTATACTGATGTTAACAAATAACTTTTTAGAACATATAGAGGTTGCAAACCAAACTCTTCAACTATGCAAACAAGATATTGAAAATCTCTCAAAAGCTATGATATATGCTTTAAAAAACAACAACAAAATCCTACTGTGTGGCAATGGTGGTAGTGCTGCTGATGCACAGCATATCGCGGCTGAGCTGACAGGTAGGTACAAGACAAACAGAGTAGCTTTACCTGCTATCGCTTTGACTACAGATACATCTGCTCTAACTGCTATCAGTAATGATTTTGGATATGAGCAGGTGTTTGCTAGACAGGTAGAAGCATTGGCAAACAGTGGTGATATACTCATAGGTATCTCAACATCTGGTAACTCATCTAACATCATAGAAGCTTTTAAAACAGCCAAAAAACATGGATGTTTGTGTATAGGTTTGAGTGGTAATGATGGTGGAGAGATGAATGAGCTTTGTGACATCAACATAGTAGTACCATCCAACAACACTCCTCGTATCCAAGAGATGCATATCTTGATAGGACATATCTTGTGTCAATACATAGATGATGAGTTTATATGATGAAAAGTGTACTGTTTTGTAATCTTCCTTATGCATTTGGGATACTCAAACCTCTTGCCAAAGCACTTCAACAAAAAGGATTTACATATATCTGGTATGTACCAAAAGAGATAGAAGATAGCTTTGATATAGATGATAAGTACACAACATCTATCAAAGAGCTAGAAGAGTTTCAAAGTGATGCCATATTTGTCCCAGGCAACAGTGTACCATACTGGCTAAGAGGAGTCAAAGTACAAGTATTTCACGGTTTGGCAGGAGAGAAAAAAGGTCACTTTAGGATTAGAGACTATTTTGATTTGTATCTAACACAAGGTCCATACTTTACAGATAGATTTAACCAACTAAAACAAAAACACAAAAACTTTGAAGTCACTCAAACAGGATGGTGCAAACTAGACAATCTCTTTGTAACTTCTGATAAAACACTACAAAGCAAAAACAAACTTTTGCAAGATACTCAGGCAAACAATATCATACTATATGCTCCTACTTTTTCGCCATCTCTCACTTCAGCATACAAACTTCAAGAGCATATACTCAAACTAAGCCAAGAGGAAAACAACATAGTCATTATCAAATTTCATGATAAAACAGCCCAAGATATAGTAGAGAGTTACCAACAGATACAAAACGATAAACTTATCATACTAACAGACAAAGATATAACCCCTGCTTTGCAGATGGCTGATTTGATGATAAGTGATACATCCTCTGTAGTGTATGAGTTTTTGCTACTCAACAAACCTGTCATTACACTCAACAGCCACTCTGAACATATAAACTGGGCAGATTTCCAAAGTGTTGATTTACTATATCAAGAGGCTATAGATACTTTAAGAGGCATAGATAGATACAAATCCCAAAGAGATAAAGTCATAAGCTTATATCATCCATACAGTGATGGCAAATCATCTTATAGGATGATAGATGCTACACAGCAGTACATATCTAGCTTTGGTATTCCAACCAAACGCAAACTACCACTTCTTAGAAAACTCAAAAATCTAAAAGAGTATAGATAGATTTATCTATACTTCTGCTTATCATAAAGATAGTTAAGTACTGTCACAAAAGCCAAAGCATCTTTTTGTAACTCTTTGTTATGTTTGGTTTTGATTAAGTGTTTATCTTGGTATATGTATGTTTGTGGTTTTTTGTTGGGTACTAGCACTGCTACACTATCTCCTACTCTAAGTGCATAGTTTTCATTGAACTGCATTAGGTTTATATCTGCTTTTTTATCACTAAAGATAGACTTACCAAGTATCGGATACCTAAAATCCTGCCCCAACAGATCAAGAGCAGTTGCCAAAATATCTGGCTGAGATGCTTGGCGTGTGTATATCTGAGGTTTTATATCTTGCCCCAAAATCAGACCTACTATATGAAACATATCTACAGGTACTACATCTTTACCATATACTCGTATGTTGTGATCTGAAACGATGACAAATACAGTATCTTTGTAGTAAGGCGATGCTTTTGCTAGTTGTATCAATCTACCTATAGCATAATCTGCAAACTTAACAGCATTTTCTACACAGTATCCATCTTTGATGTTGGTTATCTTACCATCAGGTATCTCAAATGGTTTATGGTTTGATGAGCTAAACATCAAAGTAGCAAAAGGTTTGTTTTGTTTGTAGAGCTGGTTAAATCTTTCGTTGGCTTTGATGACTAAATCCTCATCACTAACACCCCAAGTAGCTACAAAGTTGGGATTTGTATAATCTTTTTGTTCTATAACCTCATCAAATCCATTGCCAAGCATCCAAGAACGCATATTGTCAAATCTAGCTTCCCCACCATAGATAAACATACTGTGATAACCAAATGGTTTAAGCAAAGACGCAAAAGTAAAGAAGTTGTTTTGTGATTTGCTTCGTTTTACTACACCTTTACCAGGAACAGCCAAAAATCCAGCAGTAGTACCAGCTATACCTCTGACACTTCTAGTACCATTGGAGTACAACTCATCAAACCAAATACCCTCTTTTTTGAGTTTGAGCAGTTGAGGAGTAATCTCTTGACTTACGAACTGATACCCTAAAGACTCTTGTAAAAATATCACAAGATTTTTCTTTCTGTCTGTTTTAAAATGGCTCTTTTCTACTCTAGCAAAAGGGTTGTTTGAATCTATATCATTGCCTTCTATACCCAAACGCTTAGATACTCTGCTTAAAGCCTCTTTTATATCCATCTTGCCATATTTTTTGGCTACTTTGGCAGAGAATTTTTTGTTGGAGTAGATAGCATATCCTACTGAGTAGATAGAGTTTTTGGATACTTCATTGATAATCCTGTTGGATGAGAACATAACATCAGAGATATTGGCTGGTCGATGCCCCAAAGATGACCTAATCCCCAAAGCCAACAAAACACCAAAAGGTACAAACAACAAAGCCCTCTTCCACAAAGCCATCTGTAGTACAGCCACAAAGCTATTTTTTGATCTCTTGATAAAGACATAAGCAAACGCACCTATAGTAAACAAAGCTATCACAAGTGGTACCTTATAGTCTGTAAGTATAAGGTTTATCACCTCTTTAGGGTATGCAAGATACTCTACAAACTTAAAGTTTGGTCTGACATCATACTCTGCAAAAAACGGAAAAGTAGCTATCTCGATATAAATCAAAGCACTATACACAACCAAAAAATATATCTGCAAAAACTTATCTGCTACTTTGGATAACACTTTGGGAGTAAAACACAAAACCACCAAAGGTATAACAAGCAGTATAGATGTAGCCATAGTATCGATTTTGAGTCCATATAAAAAACTCAGATAAGCATTTGGCTCTTGAGCTGCAAACCTATCATACTGCCATACAAAAAGCCCCAAACGCCCTATGACAAATATCGCTATCATCCCCAAATAGTATCTAAACAACTTTACAAAAATCTGCATCTATCAATCCTTTATCATATCTCTATACACTTCAAAAGCAGGCATCTTTCTAATACCATCTCTATCATCTACAAGCCCATATCCTGGGGCGATTAGTTGGTGCCAATAGACTCTATCTATCTTGCCACTTTGAAGTGCGATTTGATGATAATCTCTCATAAAGACAGCATACTCCTCTTCGCTAACGCACTCTTTTTCGCTTGTTGGAGCATAAGGTGCTGTACCACTTAGTGGCCAGTTTACTTCAGTGATGTATATATCGTTACTACTTTTTGGCGATAGATGCACCATAGAGTAAAGTAAATCTATCTTTTTGAGAGTATCAAAAAAGCCGTATTGTTTATTTTGGGGTGCTCCTCTTCTGTCCACATAAAGCAACGCACTAAACTTATCATACTTTATCCTGTATCCATTAAAAAGTGTTCGTATGCTATAGTAGTACTCAAAATCTATCACACTTGAGCCTATGAGTTTGATGTATGAGTATTTGGTATCTCTTAATTTTTGTATTTGTTCAAACCACTTTAAATATTCATCCATCGAAAAAAATCCCCACTTTGTACGATTGATCGCATTGCCAACTTGAAACTCTTTACAAAATGAACCAAACTTGGCAAAAATCGTATCTATATCTTTCAAAAGAAGCTCTTTATCTTCTATATGCTCCCTATCTTGTAGTATATTTATCAAAATCTCTTTATCATCTCCAAAGCTCTTGGCAAACTCAACATACTCATCAACTCTATCCATCTGCCACAGTGGCATACGAACCAAAAGATGCTTCACTCCAAGTTCATCTACCAAATCAACTTGCTCTTTGCCTTTGTCTATATCTACCCCCATACCAAAAAAATCTTTTGCATCTTGTTTTTGCCCTTTAAAAAATGGCATTACTATTAATGATATTGGGAAAAATATCAGATTGGTTAGTAAAAGTGAGATATAGCTAAACGCATTTTTTTTACGCATAGATTTTTTATATGCTCTATCTTTTATAGGATATGGCTGGTTAGAGTATCTATCCCATATAAAAGGCTCTTTCATTTAAAATTCCTTGTAAAATTCTCTTTGGTTACCACTAAATAGTGTGGTGTTTTACCTTTTATCAAGTTAGTTGATTTTGCTATAAGATTTGCTCTTACCAACTCTTCATCAACACGATTTTGCCATTTGCACTCAATCAAAGCTATATTTTTTTCATCAAATGCAACTATATCTATCTCATTTTTATTATCCCACCATTTACCAATCTTGGTTGGTATAAAATCTAAATACTTTTTAGGATTTGAGCTTATATCTTCTAAGACAATATCTTCAAAAGCAAATGATACAAATTTATCATTAAAGTTTAACTCTATCTCTTTTAAAACTGCATCTGTTTGCTCAATTTCAAGATAATTATAGTTTTTATAAACATAATAAAACCAAAAATTTAAAAACTTATCTTTAATTTTATATAAACCCATTTTGCTTTTTGATGGATTACTTTCCGTTACTGGAACTTCTTTTTCTACAAGTTCTAACTCTATTAGTTTTTGCATATATTTGCTAAGATACGAAGAGTTTACTCCCAAATTTGATACTATCTTTCCTATTTTTCTATTGCCATTACTTATAGACTGCAAAATATTAAAATAACTTGCACTATCTTTTATTTCATCTTTTATCAAAAAGTTACCTTCATTGTAAAGATAGCTGTTTTTATTTAAAATATTTTTTTTGATATTTTGCATAAAAGTCAAGTCTTGATCATATTCAAGTAGATATTTGGGTATTGCACCAAAAGAGGCATATACATTTATAAGCTCTTGCGTATCAAGTGTAGGCAAAAACTCTTTTAAATAGACAAACTTTAAAGCCTTTATATGAAAAGATGATGTTCTTCTGCCATAAAGTGGTGCACTATAGTTTAAAACTTCACTTTGCATCATAGACAAAACAGAACCACACAGTATCAAATGAATATTGCAATTTTGAAGTTTGGTATCCCAAAGCATTTGCAACTTAGAACTAAAAGAGTTATCAAGTTGTGTTAAATTTTGATACTCATCAATCACCAAGACCAATTTCTCTTTGAGTTTCAAAGTAGCCAAAAATCCAATTGCTTCTTCAAAACTTTTAAAACTCAAATACTCTTTTAGAGGATCATGGACAAATTTTTTTATCTCATTAGTAAAAAAAGATAGCTGGATTTGCAAATCATTTAAAGTAATGTAGAGATAGATATGTGGTTTATTTTCTATAAACCTACCAATTAATGCAGTTTTTCCTACTCTTCTCCTACCATAAACTACGCTAAATGTTGCTTTTTTTGAGTTATATTCATCTTCCAAATAAGCCAACTCATTTATTCTGTTTACAAACATACTGTTTTCCTACATAATGTTTTATTACAGTATTGTATATCATTCTATCTTCTTTTTAGCTTTTTTAGTCTCTTTTTTCTTTGTAAGTACTCTTGATGCTTGTTGTGATACTTTAGTAAAGTATCTTTGGCATACTGTGTATCTATACCTGATACTTTGGCATACTCTATAGCGATAAACTCCAAATCCTGCATAGATGTAGAAAATCTCGATAGATTTTTAAATCTAAGCTCATCACTAAAATTTATAAACTTCATACGATTGACATCTACTATAGCAAACTTATATCTAGTATCTTCTTTTTTGATTAGTACATTTCCAGGAGAGTAGTCTATATGATATACCCCTTTGTTATGCAAATCATAGCTAAATGCTACAAACTCTCTCAAAATCTGTTCTCTGTTATCAAAACTGCTATCGTTAAAAACTGCTCTTATCTCAAAATCATACTCAAAAAATCTACTGATATAAAAACTCTCTTTTAACCCAAAAGTACCAAACTCAACATAACCTATAGGCTGTGGTGTAGATACCCCCAACTCAAGCAGTCGTATAGAGTTGAGATAAGATCTTTTAGCTTTTGAGTCTCTTATGTATCTATATGCTATCTGATTTATAAAGTTTGGCACTCTGAAAGACTTAACAGCAAATTTCTCATCCAAAAACTCAACTATCTTGATGGTATTTCGTTTTTTGAAGATAGTATCATCAGATGTTTGAAAATAGTGTTTTATATCTATAGCTAGGTTATGGTATGACTGGTGTATTGTTTTAGATTTTATCATATATTTTATATATTACTCCGATATAGAAACACCATCACTCTCTGTCCATTCCTTATTTGGTGTTTTCCAATCACCATACACATGAGTTAGATACTCATCATAATTTTCAGGTATATAACATTTAAGATTATAAAAAGAGATCTCTTTTAACTCTTTAACATGATACTTTTTAGCTACTTTATTGACCATACCATCTGCAAACCAATAGACATATCCATCTTCTTCATACTTGAAAAATATATCCAACCTTGTTTTTCCACGCCCAAATTTCCAAAATTTATTACTTCTTAGTTTTGCTATCTGATAATCATCATCATTGGCAAATGATATTTTATCATGATAGATAATCTTGTTGGCTTTGAGTCTATTATCCATAGATTGTTTAAAAGTGATTAAATATGTTCTATAATTGTACTCTTTTTTAATCTCTTGTAAGATTTGTGGTATTTTGGAAAAATCTTTACTATTTAGTATAGTTATATCCATATCATCATCCCATGGGATAAATCCATTATCTCTCACAGCACCAAGTAGTGTACCAAAATCAAGATAATACTTAATATCATATTTGTTTAAAGTACGGATAGTTGCATCCAACATCTTTATAGCATTGTCTATGTTGTTTTGATGGATAAATCTTTTATCTGCCATTTTACTTTTCACCTTCATCTTTGATTGCAAAATTCTCTTTAAAAGCATCACTTTTAGCAACACTTTCATAATCCCCATACTCAACTATCTTCCCATCTTTTAAAACCATTACTTTTGATGCATTTTGTATAGTATGCAAACGATGTGCTATAAGGATAGTTGTTTTTTCTTCCATTATGGATTCTAAACTGTTTTGTATCATCTGTTCTGTATTGGCATCTAAAGCACTCGTAGCTTCATCCAAGATAAAGACATCTCCATCTTTATATATAGCACGAGCCAAAGCCAAACGCTGTCTTTGTCCACCTGAGAGTTTTTTACCATTTTCTCCCACATTTGTCTGTTCTTTTTTGGGTAATTCATCTATAAATTCACAATGAGCAAGCTCTATAGCCTTTTCAAACTTTTCTTTTTGATACTTTAAACCATATGTTACATTGTCTCTTACTGTTGTGTTAAATATACCTGCACTTTGGTTGACATATGAAAACTGCTTTCTAAGTGATACTTTATCTATCTTGGAGACATCTATACCATTGATCAACACCTCCCCTTTGGTTGGATTTCTAAACCCAAACATCAAAGATAACATAGAGCTTTTACCTGCACCTGTTTTACCTACAAATGCTACAATATCACCCTTATTGATAGTGAAATTTAAATCTTGCAAAATCTTCTTTTTACCTATACTCAAAGATACATTTTTGAACTCTATAGTTTCTATCTCTTTATCCAATACTATTTCATTACTTATGGTTTCTTGTTTAAGATTTAAAATCTTTTCTATCCTTTTGATATATGTATCAAGTATATTTAAAACAAGTACATTTTTCGTAACGATTTTCATCGGTCCGTATATCATCAAAAGAGCTGTCAAAAAAGCAAAAAAGTCTCCAACAGTCATCTCATCTTCAAAAACAAGCAACCCACCCAAAAACACAACTGATGCGATAGCCAACGATACGAAAAACTCCATTATAGGAGATGTAGCTTCTTGATACTTTGCAAGTTTAAGCTGAAATCTCTGATAATTGGAAAGTACCTTTTTAAAGTCTTCTTTTTCTAACTCTGTACTATCATACAATCTAACCAAATCCAAATGATTAAAAGTTTCATTAACTCTATCGGTCAATCCAGATATCATCTTCTCTGCACTTGATACATGAGATTTAACTTTCTTGCCTAGATACTTTACAGGATACACTATCACAGATGCAAACACAACAGCTATCAAAGAGAGCTTCCAGTTTAGGTATATAGTCATACCTACTATCGCTACTATAGTCATCGCATTTACCAAAAACTTTGGTATGGTTTTGACTATGATATTTCTGAGATTTAAAACTGTCTGTATGATATGGGCATTGATGTCTCCAACAGTCATTTTGGAGATAGTAGCATAGTCAGCTTCTATGGCTTTTGCAAACATCTCTTCTCTTATCTGCTTGGTTACAGCTACACCAACTGTATCTGCCAGATATGTACTCAAAAACCTAAATGCTCCTCTAGTTACAAAAAGAAGTATAATCAAAAATGGGATAACTTTGAGCATATATTCATCTTTGGCTACAAAGATATTGTTTAAGATAGGCTTCATCATATAGGCACTAAGTGCTGAAGTAACAGCTACTCCAACCATCGCCAAAAAGATAAATATTATCTTTACTTTATAAGGTTTTAGGTATGGTATCAAAAACTTTACACCATACCATTTTTCCTCTGTATTTTTTTTTGCCATTTCTATCCTATTGATAATAATTTTTTAAAGCATTTATAAGTATATCCATATAAGACTTAGTCATATCACCCATATGAGATACTCTAAAAATAGTATCTTTAAGCTCACCACCATTTGGGCAAACTACAACTTTATAATCTTCCTCCAAGTCTTTTACAATTTGAGTCGCACTTTTACCATCAAGTGGAGTCAATGTTGTCATAGCATTTGGCATAAATGTAGTATACGCTTTAAGTGGAAGTTCTTTAATATTTTCCCTAAAATACTCTGCAATCTCTTTTGCTAATAATATAGTACTTTCTATCCCACCATCTGTTTTAATTTGTTTTAACCTTACTTGAAGTTGCAATATAATACTAACTGCTGGGGTATATGGTGTTTGTCCTCTCTCTCCATTTTTAAGATAATTTTTAAAGTTAAAATAATGACTTTTAATATCTTTAATATTACCAATAGCTCTTGGAGACAATACTACCATTGTAAGTCCAGGAGGAAGAGCTAGTCCTTTTTGACTACTAATAATAACAACATCTATATTATGCTTTTGCATATCAATCTCATCAGTTGTAAACATACTTATTGCATCTACTATATTTAAAAGATTATTATCTTTACAAAATGTTCCTATAGCATTTAAATCATATATATGCCCTACGCTTGTTTCATGTGCATTCACTATAAAAGTATCAAAATTACTTGCATCTATTTTTGAAATATCCTGCAAATTACTATTTTGTACTTTTATCTCTTTATGTGGTACTTCATAACTTTTACATATATCAACAAATCTTTGCCCAAATCCTCCACCATTTACTACCAAAGCATTATTATTTTTATTAAGTAAATTCATAACTGTTGATTCTAAGCCAGCTGTTCCTGATGCTGTTAAAAAAACTACTCTACTATCTTTTGGAGCATTTAAAAATTCCAAAATTAATTCTTCACACTCTAAGAGCACATCAGAAAACGGCTGATTTCTAAAATATGGTGTTTGCTTTGCTCCTATTTCTAAAACCTCTTTACTCATTTTTACAGGTCCAGGTGTAAATATCGCATAGTCTTCATATATCATTTTTGCTCCTTATTATATTTAGATATAATGTTATTCAATTCTAACATATCACTAATAGTTAATCTTTTTGATTCTATTTTACCTTGTCTTACAAGTGATATAAATTCGCTTATCATATACCTTAACCCATCACCAGCAAACTCATACTCAAATTTATAACTTTTATGTTCATCTTCAAACTTAAAATAAAATTCTTTAGTAAGCCACCAGGGTGCTGGTATATAAACATATCCTTTAGTTCCTGATATGATAGCACATCCTTCTGATTTCATACCAATACCTACTGTAGATATACCAATAATACCTTTTTTATGTGTAGTAATAGCACGATTACTTATATCGTAGTTACCACTTTTTTGTTCAAAGAAATCTATACTTTTACTTTTCCCTGCTATCTTTTGTACTATTAAACTTGGATAACTCATCAAAAGATTAGTTGCACCATTTTTAATATACCTTTTTGCAAAACCTCTTTCTTTATATAAAGATGTAAAGGTAGCTCTTACTTCTTTTACTTTTCCTATAGTTCCATTTTCAATCTCATCCAAAAGTTTACAAAATGCAGGGGCAAATGCTGTTTTTAGAGCCATAAGAAGCAAAAGATTTTTCTTTTTTGCTAATGCAAAAAGTTCTTTTGTTTGTTTATGATAAAATGTCATAGGATTTTCACATAAAACATGTTTGTTATTTAACAATGATTTTTTTATATGTTGATAATGATTTTTTATATCACTACATATATAAACTGCTTGAAAATCTTGTTGTAAAAACTTATCTATATCTGTATAAGTATACTCCAAGTCATATTTTTGTAAAACTTTAGATATATTTTTTTGTTTTTGATCATATATATAATTACACTTTGCAAAATTAACAAATTTGGATTCTCTTAAAAAACGCTTTGCATCACCATTAGCACCAATAATACCGATAGATATAGGTTTTATGTTTTCATTTCTAAGCTGTGTACTAGATATACCTTCTGTTCTTGGCAGATAAACTACTTTTGTAAATTCATTTAGATAATCAAAATACCCTTTCCAATCATCTCCAATTACAAATTCATCTATATTGTATTTTACTATATCTTCTTGTTTTTGGTTTTTATGAGTTTCAAGTATTACTTCATCTACAAAATCAAGCTCTTTTATAGCAGATATTCTCTCTTCTTGAGACTGTACAACATTAAGTTTACCACGAGATCTATCATAGTCATCGCTTGTTACACCAACTATAAGATAGTCTCCTCTAGCTTTAGCTCTAGTTAACAAATTGATATGTCCAATATGTAACATATCATAAGTACCATAGGTTATGATTTTTTTTATTTTTTTAGACATTTAAAATTTCCCACCAAAATTTTTCTATATTTTACCCAATATCACTTTAATTATATAAAATCTTTTCTAAGTGTATCTAAAACTTCCAAAGCATTTATAATGTCTTCTTTGGGGATAGACAAGAAATTTGTAAGTGATTTTTTGAGTTTTGTAGTAGATATATCTTTGGTTCTTGGCAGATAAACCACTTCACAATACTCCTTTAAAAAATCAAACTTACCACTCCAGTCATCTCCTATGGCAAATATATCTATATCGTATTTTTTTATATCTTCTACTTTTTGTTCCCAAGAGTTCTCAGGTATAACCATATCTACGCATTTGATATTTGCTACTATCTCAGCCCTTTGCGCATAAGGTATCATCACTTTTTTACCTTTTTGCAAATTAAATTCATCAGTAGATACTGCTACTATCAGTTCATCACCTAAACCTTTAAGTCTTTGCAAAAGTTTCAAATGTCCTATATGAAACATATCAAATGTTCCATATGTAATAACTTTTATCATATGATTTTTTTTAATATTTTTTTTATTGGTTTTTTTAAATATTTTAATTTATCTTTTTTAATTTCAGATAACTGTTCAATAGCTTTTTCTATATCATTAAACTGTATTCCTGCCAAATCATCCAAATCGCAATCCCACCATTTAAGATCCAAAAGTTTTTCTATAATATCTTCACTAAAACGATACTTTATAATTTTTGCAGGAACTCCACCAACTATAGCATACGGAGGAACATCTTTAGTAACAATAGAATTTGCTCCAATAATTGCTCCATCACCAATAGTTACACCACTTTTAATAACAACTAAAGAACCAATCCATACATCATTACCAATAACACACCCTTCAACTTGTTCAAAAACTAATTGAGGAAAATCTTTACAATCTTGCTTATAGTCAAAATGATCTTTTATATTATATTGTATGGAAGAACTACTTAGCCAGTCTATTGGATGGTCCACTGTCCCTATCTCACATTTTTTTCCTATTGAACAAAATCTACCTATATGAGTATTATAAAATAATGTTGTTCCATTATTAATATATGTATATTTCCCTATTTTTACTTTATTTCGTATATCAGCATTTGCATATATAGTCACAGGTTCTTCTAAAATAGCACCTTTATTTAAATCAACACCTTTATATATTCTATTTCTACTCATAGTATTACTTTTTTGATTCTACTGTATTAAAAACAACATCTGTTGCAGCATCATCCTCTGTCCAATCTTTATGTGGCGTTTTCCAATCTCCATAAATATAAGTTAAATACTCTTCATAATTTTTAGGTACTTTACATTTTAAATGATAAAAATCTATTTCTATTAATTCTCTATCTAAAGCATTAGAATCAAGTTGATGTACTCTATTCTCTGCCATCCAATACAACTTACCATCTTTTTCATATTTAAAAAAGATATCCATTGAATTTTTGCCTTTTTTATATTTTTTTCTCAAAAATCTTTTTCTTTTATTTCTAACTTCAGCCATTCTATAATTAAATAAATCTGTAAAATGAATATCATTGAAATCAACATATATATCATCTAATTTTTCTTTTTTTAATTTTATTTTTCTATTTATAATTGTTCTATAAAACTTAACAACCCAGGCACCATATCCTTTTTTACGAACATCTTTTAAAACTTCTGGTATTTTAAAATAATCTTCTTCATTTAAAATTGAAATATCTATATCATTATCCCAAGGAATTAACGCTTTATCTCTAATAGCACCTAGTAATGTTCCAAAATCAAGATAATAATCAATCTGATGCATATTTAATACTTCTATAGTATCTTCTAAAATTTTCAATGATTCATCAATATTCTTTTGAATATAAAACTGATTATTTTCAACCTGTTCTCTTTTCTCTTTACTTAAAAATAAATATTTCAACTTCATTTCTAATATTACCTACATTTTATGATATTTAAAACTAATAAAATTTTACTACAATAATTATATCATTTGATTTTTTTTTTTAGCTTAATTGAAATATACTATAATTCTATAATAATTTTTTAACCAATTTTATAATTTCATAAATATCTATTTCACATATAGAAAAATCATTTTTATCCAACTTATACGGATCTACTTTAGAACTTGACTTGACAACTTTATTGATAGCTGTTATATATACTCTGCTTATTGGTGTAGGACCAAAAATAGTAACAGACGGTCTGTTAAATCCCCAAGCCATATGAGTAGGTCCCGTATCATTGCCTATAGTCAAATCCGACTTTGATATAAGCTCTTTTAGCTCATTTAGAGTTAATTTGGGAGTAGCCTTCACATACACAGAGTTTTTTTCTATCCACTTAGCTCTTAATCTCTCTTCTTCACTACCCCAAACAACCAAAATATTCTCTTTTAGTTCATCTGCTATCTTGGCAAACTTCTCTTTAGGATAGTTTCTACTCTCCCAAGTAGAGCCTATCACGAAAACTATATTTTTCTTCTCTCTATCCAACAGGCTATCTACTTTGTCACTCTTTTGGTAATACAAAAATGGTTTTTTGTTTAAAATATCATCTCGTGTGATTTCAAACCCCAAAGGAGCACTCAAAACTTTGGCATTTCTATCTATGGTATTGGCATCATAGGGTATATCTACTTTTATATCATAACCATAAGATGCGATCCCCTCTCTTATAGAGTTTTTGGAAAATCCTGCAACTTTTTGTCCTAAAATCTTAGCAACGATAGATGATTTTAAAAGACCTTGAGCATCTATAACCATATCATAACTGTTTTTTGCATACTCTTTTACCAGTTTTATCTGTGCCAAAAGCTCTCTTTTGTTTTTTTTGATAGCTTTTAAATTGACTGGCAATATATTATCTATATTTGGATTTCCTTCCAAAATCGGTACAAAAGCATTCTCTACTACCCAATCTATCTTTATATCAGGATTATGCTTTTTGATAAACTCCAAAGCTACCATCGCATGGATTATATCACCCATAGCAGATAATTTTACTATAGCTATCTTCACATCAAACCTTTACCTTATGTAATTAAATAAAATTCTATCTAAAAATCATTAAGATATTATATAATTTGACATTTAATCCAAAAAGGATTATAATACGCTTACTACACGGATATAACAGTCCGTTACCTACTATAACATTTCATACCCAAGATAAGAGGAAATATGAGCGATAACAAAAAATCTTCTAATGGTAACAATACCAATAGAAAAAACAGAACACACATACCTGTACAAGGTTATAAGATAGAAGACTTACAACAAAAACCTATCGATGAATTAGTAAATATAGCCAAAGAGGTCGGAGTCGAAAACCCAAATGAGTTTCAAAGAAGAGATTTGATATTTGAGATACTAAAGTCTCAGGTAAGTCAAGGTGGATTTATCCTATATACTGGTATCTTAGAGATTATG
>Ga0256828_1001013_pt1 | contig 18086 bp, 20 predicted proteins | sample CV88metaG_FD_185993 | JGI IMG/M metagenome (GOLD analysis project Ga0256828, IMG submission 185993) | Hydrothermal vent microbial communities from East Pacific Rise, Pacific Ocean - CV88 | ecosystem: Environmental > Aquatic > Marine > Hydrothermal vents | place: Pacific Ocean: East Pacific Rise...
TAGCACCGTCACGCCCTGCGAACTCTACGTTTACGTCAAGACAGTGGGCACCATCACGTACTTGTGCTTGACCAACTGTTAGTGTTCCCTCGTAATCAGACGCAATAATAAGCTCTCTAAAGGCTTTAGAACCTGTAGAGTTTGAACGCTCACCTATAAGCAGTGGAGCTGGTTCTTGAAAGAGTTCTGTGGTATTAAAAAGCGAAGCAATACTAGGCTCAATAGACCCTGTAGGCTTTTTAGGTTTCATATCTTTAACAGCTTTTTGTAGTGCATGAATATGTTGAGGTGTGGTTCCACAACATCCACCTAAAAATGAAACCCCATCAAACTCAGTAAACTCTAGCTGTTTGGCTGTAAACTCATCTGGTCCCATTGGGTAGTAGGTGTACCCTCCTCTGTTTTGAGGAAGTCCTGCGTTGGCATGAACAGAAATGGGTATGCTACAGAGTTCAGAAAGAGTTCGTAGGTGTTTTTTAACTTGGTCTGGTCCTGTACCACAGTTGAAACCAAGGGACAAGATATCAAACGGTTCTAAAATGGTTACAATAGTTGTAGCATCGGTTCCGATAAGCATAGAACCACTCAGCTCAATGGTTACTGAGACCATAATAGGAAGTTTAATACCTCTCTCAGCATTCGCAGCCTCACAACCATGTAAAGCTGCTTTTATCTGCAATGGGTCTTGACAGGTTTCAAGCATAAAAATGTCACAGCCACCATCTATAAGTCCTAAGGCTGTAAGCTTATACCCTTCATACATCTCATCATAGTGTATGTGTCCAAGACTTGGTAACTTGGTTCCAGGTCCTATAGAACCTAAGACAAAACGAGGTTTTTCAGGGGTTGAGTACTGATTACAAACATCTTTTACTATCTCTGCACCAAGTTTTGAAAGCTCGTAACATCGTTCACCCATATCATACTCATCGAGAACCCATGGCATGGTTCCAAAAGTATTGGTTTTAATAATGTCTGCACCAGCTTTGGCATAGGCGTTATGCACTTCACGCATAAGCTCAGGTGCTGTTGCATTTAGAAGTTCGTTACACCCTTCTTGGTCTGCACCTTTGTTGTCAAGCCATGCCTCAGAGGGAATTTCTAAGTTTTGTATCTGAGTACCTGTCGCACCGTCGATAACAAGGATTCTTTGTTCTAATAATTGTTTGATTTCTTCTGTTATGGTTGCCAATGTTTTGCCCTTGAAATTCTTATTTTTCGTCGGCTGATACCAACCCTACAAGTTCCGAACTAAATTAAAGATTGTTACTTGTAAGATTAGCTTCATCCGACAAAAAAACATAAGATTTTTATTAACGGCATTGTAGCGAAAAGAGCTGATTATTTAGTATTAAATTAAACTAAACCCAACTCTTTAAAAATCTCTTTAAAAGCTTCATTCACTTCTACCAATTCATCATAGATTAGACCAAAAGCTCTATCTTCTGTAATCCAATCTTCAATATGTTTTACACTTTGTGTTTTTTCATCATCGGTTAAGTTTTCTGATTGACCAATTGCATCTTTAAGTTTTTCATATTTTTTCATTATAAATCCTTCGTATAATCTTTATGGGAGGTCTTCCTCTATATTTATTATACTCCTTTGCTGTTGAACTTACTCTTTATATTTTGATATAATCTTTTTTGAATAGAATTCAAATTACTATCTGAAAGGTATTTATGCAACTCAATAGTAGATATTTATTAATAATTATTGCTTATCTTTTTACTGCTTGTCAAGAACTTGGAGACAACAAACCTGTCATAACGAACAGTGATGAAAAACAACCTATTATTATTGTAAATAAAAACAGACATCTCAACATTGCTGAATTTTGGATAGATAAAATAAAAAATCCAGATGCCCTCATAATGAATGAACAAGAGATTCAACATTTTAATGACCATACAGCTCATAAACAAAAAGGCTTAAACTATTTTCAGGACTTAGCTCAAGTTTATGATTCGTCATGGATTAAAGAAAAAATTCTCAAAAGTTTCAAGGGTATTCAACAACGTGCTTTTTACTTTGCTGATGGATATAAAATTCCTAAAAGTTTCTATAACGATATAAAAATACAAATGAATGTAGATGGCTTTTCTGAAAAGACAACAACTACACGATATGCCCTTACAGTTAACTACAGTAATCAAAAGATTCTACCTACAGAACTTTCACTCTTAAAAACAAGTTCTCAAATTCACTTTGACCGTAACCAAAACTCAGCCTTAGATATGGCAACGCCCTTAGCGATTATACATAGCAGTAAAGATGGGTTATGGCACTATGGTATAGGACCTACAAGCTCTGGTTGGGTGAGAGATAAAGATATTGCTTTTGGAGAGAGAGAAGAGATTTTAAACTACTTGGATTCAAAAAACTTTATAATAACCACAGCTCCTAAAACAGCTTTAATGATTCAAGGAAAATACCATGACTACTTTAGAATGGGTGTAAAACTCCCTTACTTGATGAGCATAGATGAGATGAGCATGGTCATGGTTCCACAGCGTGATAAAGATGGAAAACTTATACTTTCTAATGCCACAGTAAAAAGTGAAAATGTCCATAAAGGTTATTTACCCTATACTCAAAAAACCATATTGACCCAAGCATTTAAATTTTTACATGCTCCCTATGGTTGGGGTGGGATGTATGGTGAACAAGATTGTTCTAAATTTTTACAAGAAATTTATGCAAGTGTAGGAATAAAATTACCAAGAAACTCTGGACTACAAAGTGAAGTAGGAGAAGCGAAAATAGAATTAGCAGGATTGGCAAAAAAAGCAAAACATCATATATTAAAAAGTTCTGCTTTAGCAGGTGTCTCTATACTTCATCTAAAAGGACATATCGTCCTCTATTTAGGTGAATATAAAGGTGAACCGTATATTATTCATACGGTTTGGGGTGCATCATCTAAACATTTTGCTTTAGGGCGAACAGCCGTTACATCTTTAAACTTTAACGACTATTTAAAGAAAATAGATAGAGTGACCAATATTACTTTAAAGTAGATTCAAAAATAATGGAAGCATGAATATTATCAGCTGCAACATCTTTACTTTTCATAGAATACTCTAGGTTGTTTCCTTCTATTCTACTTCCGTTAAAATCTAAGCTAAAGTTTGTAGTACTTTTAACAACTTTATCTTTTAACTTATAGTATATATTGTCCGTATAGAACACCAAACCATCTTTTGACTTTAGTGTGATGTTGCTATCCATATAGACGGTATTGTTTCTATAGCTAACATTGTCTGCCAACAAAACATCTCCAAATTCATTTTTAAGATGAATATTTTTTAAATCAAAATGGGTTTTATATTTTATAGCCTCTTTAGCCAATATTTTTTTACCTAAACTGTCTTCTTTATATTCAGAAAGGGAGAAATTTTGAAAAAGAATCTCTTTATCACCAGTTGATGTAATGGCTGATTGAGAAGCTGGATTGATACCAACAATACTAAAAAGTAAAATCATCAATACCAATGCAATTATATATTCTATTCTTAAGACCATAAAGCTAAATACTGTTCCTCTAAACCTTCGGAGACAATAAGCTCTTCTATCATTTCTCTAACGGCTGCATCTCCACCATTACGGGTAAGAATAACATCAACATGTTTCTTTATATGTATTGAAGCATTGTTAGGTACATAAGAACGCTTAGATGCTTTTAGCATCGTATTATCATTTAAATCATCGCCTATAGAAGCTACATTTTCCATTGTTAAATTAAGTTTATGTAAAATTTCTATCAGTACTTCTTGCTTATTATCAACACCTTGATAAAAATATTTAATACCAAGTTCATTGGCACGTCGTGCCACTATGTCCGACTCTCTTCCTGTGATAATGGCTACATTTTTTCCCAGTCGTATCCAAGAAGCGATGGCAAGACCATCTTTTACACAAAAAGATTTTAACTCATCACCACTGTTGGTATAGGTAATCTTTCCATCTGTTAATGTACCATCAACATCTAAAACAATTAACTCAATACTCATAGAACACCTTTTGTACTTGGTATTCCAGCATTTTTATTAATAGTCGCTCCACGACGCAGGGCAACGGCTAATGCTTTAAATGCAGCTTCTATTCTATGGTGTTTGTTTGTTCCTCTGTTACAAATAAGGTGAACAGTCATAGATGCATTGAAGGTAAAGGCTCGAAAGAACTCTTCGACCAACTCAACATCAAAAGAACCAACTTTTCCTTCCATAGGCATTTCAAAAACTAAAAATGGTCTGTTTGAAATATCTAAATCACAAGTTACTGCTGCTTCATCCATGACAACGGTGGCATTACCATAACGTTCTATATTTTTAATGGGATAGAGTGCTTTGTTTAATGCTTGACCAATAACGATGGCAACATCTTCCACCGAGTGGTGGTCATCTATGTGGGTGTCACCTTTACAAGTAACTTCTAAATCCATATGAGAGTGCTTAGATAAAGCCTCCAACATATGGTCAAGAAACCCTACTCCTGTATCTATTTTCGATTTTCCTGAACCATAAAGTTCAAGACGCACAAAAATTTGAGTTTCTCTTGTCTCTCGTGAGAGTTCTATCATATTGTATGTCCTTATTTTCTATCTTCTTACAAGGAATGCTCCACTTAAACCATATCTACTCATAAACTCTTTAGCTTCTCTTTTATTTGAAAAACCTTCAATTTGTACACGGTAAATAGGTTGATTGTTTTTCACATTCTCTTTTATGTCGACATTATATTTACTTGTAAGTAAACTGTACCTTTTAGCATACACCTTTGCACCTGCATATTTTCTGAAAGCACCTACTTGAATAGAGTTTTTAGATAATATTTTCTCATTTTCATCTACAGGTGAACGTTTTTCCAACTTTGCATAAAGACTTTTAGGCTCATTTTTATAAGCATTACTATTTTCTGAATATGTTGCATCTACCAAATAATTATTACCTTCTTCATATGCTTCTTCTGCATTTGCTAAATATGGATTTTTATACTCTTCGAGCTTTACTTCATGTGGAGCATATGCATCCATTTGAGTTTGTGCATAATCATAACCATATACAGTTGTTGAACTCTTAGCAGAAGCTACTCTTTCGACAGGTTTTCTACCTATTTTTGCATAACAATTAACACAATCTTTTTTTGTATTTTTCTTAATACCTTTCCATTTAGATACTTTTTGATACTTTATTTCCTCTCGTTGAACCTGAGGTATTGTAACTTTATTTACATTTGTATCTGTCACTTCTATGCTCTTTGAAGCACAACCACTCAAAGAGATGGCAGCTATTGTAGTTAGTATTAATAATTTATTATTTGTTTTATTTTTCATAATTTACCTTCTTATATAATTTCTATTTTGTTGTCTCATATTTGCTGCGTAACGTGCATTAAATAGTGGAACTTTTGATTTTGGTATATTGATTCTATATCCAAGAATATTGGGTGCACGTCCATTTTTAAGGTGTGCATTTATCTTTTCTAAGTAATATTTATTCATGTTTAATATAGAAGCCAAACGTGACAAACTTTCACCTGATCGTACTTGTACAGGTACTATTTTATCTTTTGGAAGATTTGCAATCATATTTCCCAATCTATCATTATCTGTAAAAAGATAGTTTTCACCAATCATTGCCATGAGTAAGATTTTTTGAATATAGTTTCTTGTTTCTTCTTTTATAAAGTTGTTTTCTGGATTGATTAATCTTGCTAAATCTTTACTTCCTGATTTGAGTATGGACTTATTGACACAACCATTCCCACAGTTGTATGCCATTGCAGTAAGATACCACTTGTCTAAGTTGTTATTCATTTTATAGAGATACTTTATGGCTGCATCTGTTGAGCGTATAGGATCGAATCTTTCATCTAAATTTTGACTTATTTTTAGATTTTGTTCTTTTCCTGTGTTAACAACAAACTGCCATAAACCACCAGCACCTGTACGAGAAGTTGCCTCTGGTTTAAACGAAGACTCTACCATAGAGAGATAAAGGAAAAGAGGAGAGATATCTCGCTCATACATCATCTCTCTAATTGTTGGGACAATAAGTCCTCCACGATTAACAGCATTCATGTAACGTTTTCTATAATCATGTTGATTTTTCTGTACAAAATGTTGAAACTCTGGATTATCTATAAAGCTCTCTTCTATATCAAACTCAGTTAAAATATAACTATAACTAGGAAAATCACTCCTAATGCTAGAATATGAAAATGTACTGATAAAAATAGATATTATTAAAATTTTATTAAATATCAAAATTAAGCCTTATTATTTATCTTTTTGTAATTATATTATTTTAAACTTAAAGAAGTGTTTTAAATTAAAAAATATAATTAATAAAATATTAAGATTATGCTTAGATTTGATATTTCTGAATTTATATTATTTTAGAAAATAACCTTTTGGCATTGGTGGTAGTTAGTAATTCTATAGTTTCTTGCTCCATCTCAGAGAGTTCTGACATTTTAGAGGCTACATGTGTAGTATAAGAAGGTTCATTTCGTTTTCCACGAAAAGGGTGAGGGGTTAAATAGGGAGCATCTGTTTCTATAATAAGTTTATCATGGGGGATTTTAGAGTAAACATTAATGAGCTTTTTTGCATTTTTAAATGTGAGCACACCACCTATACCATAATAGAAATTTTTTGAAGAGAGTTTAAGAAGAGACTCATCAGCATTATAACAGTGTAAAACACCACCTTCTGAACCTGCATGTTGCTCTAAAAGTTCTAAACAATCAGCTGATGATTCTCGAATATGTACAATAAGAGGAAGTTTAAGCTTCTTTGCCCACTCAATTTGGTCTATAAAAACCTCTTTTTGCATCTTCTTCTCAGCTAAAATCTCTTCTTTAGTTTCAGGTAAACGATAATAGTCTAAACCACACTCACCAATAGCCACACATTTGGGATGAGAAACATAAGTTTCTAAATAGTTTCTATCATAATTTTCAGCATCGTAAGGGTGCACACCTACTGCAAAATAAATCTCTTTATATTTATTAGAAAGTTCCACTGCTCTTTCTAATGTTGCAGGATCTGCTCCAGGGATAATAAATCTTTCTACCCCCTGCTCTTTTGCTCTCTTTATTACTTCATCTATGTCGTCGTTATATCGTTCATCATCTAAGTGACAATGGCTGTCTATTATCATTATGTTTGCCTTGAATTACATTTAAAAACATAATTCTAGCACAATTTTAATTGATTAATTTTAGTTCATCCGATATTTGTTTTTCAAACGTTGTTTTTTTCTCTTTAGCAGTAGTACTTACATCTACTTCTAAAGCCAGTTCTTCTACATATTTACTATTATCTTTCACAGAAGAATTAATAGAAGAATCATCTATTATTTTTTTCATTGCTTTTGCAATACTTACGTTATCTTTTTCTACAGCTATTCTATCTACTTCTATATCGTATAGTTTCACCATTAAATCATTATCAGATGTATTAATATGATTCACACCCATTACAATAGTAGGATGACTTTTACTACTGTTAAAATAGATATATGAATAATAACTCACCATAAGTAATAAACTAAAAAGAGTAAAGTTAATAAACCACATTTTAATAGAGACTTCCCTACTATCATACATATTGATACGTGCATTTTTTATTGCATCGTTATATACATCATTACTTCCAAACATTCAAAACCTTTAATTTTTCTTTGATAAAGATATTAACCATATAGTTGGTCTTAAGTATGAAATTTACTGTATATTAATAATTTTAATAGCTTTCTCTCTATTTATTTATCCTTTTTTACTATACTTTTGCTCAAAATTAAAAAAAGGATACTTTTGTCAATATTTAAAGTTCTAGTTACCTTACTCTCAATACTACTTATAAGTCTTCTCGGATATGGCTTGTATAAAAATACAAATGATCAAAAAGAAAAATTACCGAGAGTTATACATATTGAGCAAATGACCTTACCTGCAGCAAGTAAAAGTGAAAATGACAAAGTCATTTTGTCTCACTTAAAACAATATATAGATAAAAATAAACAATATACAGACTCCATACAAACAAACGAAGATAAAATATTAAAAGAATTAAAAATATTTACAGCGAAGAATGTATCTCAAGATAATATTATTAAAAGTATTAAAGAAGAAGGCTTACTTATCAAGAAAGAGATACAAGTTTTAAATGCTAATTTTAATGAAAAAATTGATAAAGAAGTAAAAATATTAAAGAAAGATATAAAAAACAATAGCAATAAAATCAATAGAAAAATAGCTTCTGTTAATAAAAAAACTATCGAAAAAATTAAAAAGTCTATAGAACAAAACACTAATAATGCTATTGTCTCACCTTCATATGTACTAAAAGATAGTGAAGAAAACTTAGCTTATGGAGAAATTGAGACCATTGCTTCTTCTGAAGTATATAAAATAGACGATGAAGGTCCAATTAGAAACCCCATAGATGTTTCTGAAAAAATAGATGACTCTATCGATGAGTTAAATTTTGTTCAAACTTTAGGTGTGGTTAATGTTTCTGAGCCATATTTATCAAGTGATGAAGTGATGTAAATCACTTCTCTTTATAAATACTTAACCCTAAATCTTTCCACATAGAAAAACCACCTCTGTAATATAAAATTTTATCTGATGGATATGAAAGTTTCAAAAGACTCTTAATTGCTTTATATGCATTATCATCTGTTAGTCCATCATCAAAAATTAGTAAACTATGCACCTCTTTAAACTTCCACGTATCATCAACTTTTTTTATTCCTAGTACGGAGAGAACATCATTAAAATACTTACTATCTTCTTGTAACATGTGTGCTGGTAAATTAAGTGCACCTGGAATGGTACCCTCATTATAATACTTGCTTTCTCTGGTATCAAATACTATGCTATTGCCTTTTTCTTCTAAAGTCTTTAGAAAATCTAAGGTTTCTAATTCACCAACAGTTTTAACACCATCAATACTTATAGGAACAATACAATAAGGAGGACAACTTTTTTGATCGTCTGTAATTTTACGAATAACTATTACGTTTTCACCTTTATGATTTACCTTAATTGATTTTAACTCTTTACTAATATTGGTTTGAATATATTGAGAGGGAATTTTCTCTTCGTTGATTTTAAAAATATCTTTTTTTTCTGCTGTAAGAATACTTTGAGAATCACAACCCTCACTCTCTTGACTTAAAGAAGAACTACAACCTACAACAGAAGATTCTGTTCCAGATAATAGAGTTAGCGTTAATGATAGAGGTAGTAAAATTTTATTTATAGTGAATATAGACATACTACTTCCTTCTTATTTATCTAAAGATGCTTTAAACAGTTCAGATAATGAGTAAGATTTTTGACCCAATTCAAATGCTAATATATCACCTTTTGTAGAGATAACAATGGTTAACGGTATGATACCCGTCCATCCATACTGCTCTTGTAAATATCTATAAAATTTATCTTGATTTTCACCTAGAATAATTGGATAATTAATTTCATATTTTTTAATTTTCTCTAGAGAAAGCTCTTTCGTACTGTTTTGTGCTTCTATGGCAAGTACAGCAAATTTTTCAGGTAAAGTCTTTTTTAACTCTATAAGTTCAGGAACTTCTTTCATACAAAATTTACAATCCCAACCAAATACTTTTAAAAAAATTATCTTATTTTCCATTCCGTCAATAAGAATTTTTTTTGTATCAGTATGAAGATTAAAGGTATCGCCATTAATTGATTTTAATACAAAATTCTGTTTTGGAGAAAGAGGTTGGGATGTCTTTTCTTGATCTAATATTTTTATTGAAACAACAGCTATTGCAATAAGAAGAAATATTCCTAATAGGAGTAGTATTATATTATTATTCTTTTTCATATTTTTCCTTTTTTAAGCACAATAGCATAGCAAAAGATATGTTTGCTTTGCTTTATTCACACTAGCAAAATAGACTTTTAAATAAAAATATATCATTTTCACTCTTTTTACCAACTCTTCTGTTAATATTCTATTTTTAATTAGGAGAATTAACATGAACTATGAACAAATCAGTGATGAATACTACAATTCATATAAGGCAGAACTAAGAGTATTGAAAAATGAGACTTTACTTCTTTCTTTAAATAAAGTAATAAAAACATTATTTTTTATTTTGGCCCTTATTTTAACATTTTTAATTTCTATATATATGAAAAATAATTTTTCAAACATATCTTCGTTTGATATTCGAGAAGAGACATCGACTATTAACAAAACCATAGAACTTAGTTCAAAATTAAATATGACACCAGAAGAGTTTTCCGTTTTAGTTGAACTTTTAAAATCACAAATGAGTACAAAAAGTGATAATAAAAACATAACCTATACACTTTCTAAAAATATTTAATCAACTTCATATTAAAAAGTATAAAATCTTATCACTTTTTCACATTTAACTCTTTTTATAATGTTACAATTCCTTTTTTAACCAATAGGTTATAGAAAGGAATAATTAATGTCTTCAGATATAAGCAATAACATAAAACTAGAACTACTAAACTCCCCTTCAATCAATACAGACTTAGGATTAAAATATTTTAATAACAACTCTGCCCTCTATATAAAAATCTTAAATCGTTTCGTAGAAAGAAATGAAACGCTAAATTTAAATAGCTTAAATGATGAAGAATTGAAAAATACACTCCATACACTAAAAGGACTCGCCAGTACCCTTGGAATGTTACATTTAACTTCCATAATTAAAGAAATCGAAAATAAATCAGATAAAATACTAATAAATGATTTTACACAAGAATTAAGTGAAATTATTAACAATATTAAAAATATAATATAATTTTAATAACTAATTTTATATTTAATAATTTTTTAATAAAAAGAGCAATATAATAAATTCTGATCGAAAAGGATTTATTATGAAAACTATATTTTTATCTCTACTTATAACCTCTAGCACTTTTGCAAACATATCAATAATAACTCAAAATGATACTAAATTGACAAATATAACACAAAAAGAATTGGCAAACCTATTTTTAAAAAAGACAAATCATATAAGAGGTATTAAATTTACTCCTATTGATAGCTCAAATAAAGAGTTGTATGAAAAATTTTATCAAAAAGTTGTCAAAAAAACACCTTCACAAATTCGTGAATATTGGATAAACCAAATATACAAGGGTAATCAACAACCACCAAAACGACTTAGCAATAAGCAAATACAAAAAGAGATTCAAAAAAAACCAATGATTATAACCTATACTTCAAATCCATTAAATGGCAAACTAATTTTAACAATTAAATAAGATGTTGCATTAGGTAACATCTTATTTAGATAAAAGAAACTATTAAATTTTCAACCATAAAAGCTAAACTTTAATACTAAAATATTAGGAAAAGTAGAAAGTTAAAGCCATGGCTAACCTCAGTATATTATATAAAATACGTTTCATTTTTTTAATTGGTATCATCTTTGCCGTTCTTCATATTCTTATGAACTATATCTTTACAAGTAGTAGTCTTGAGAAACTTAATAAAATTAAAAATGAAAAATTTCTTATTAGCTCTTTACATACAGATAATCTACAAAGATATGAAAAAAACTCTTTCTTAGTTATTAATGCCGTAAGAATGAATGATATGGATTATTTAAAAAGTGCAAAAATAGAGAAAGACAATATATTAAAAAATATAGAAACACTAAAAAAATATTCACATGACAAAGAACTAATAGAAGAAGAAAAACTTATTAAAAAGTTTTTTAAACTTTCCACTAAAATAAGTCATAAACTGGTAAAAGGTACAAGTTTAGATAAAATTCCATCTATTAAAAAACTACAATACCTCAATAATGAAACAAGAAAAGTTCTAACCAAACAACAAAGAGATGCATTTGCCAACCTATCTATAGCTTTAGGAGAATTGGAAGTAAGCAATTCAAAGTTTTTTACATTTTCTTTAACACTCTCTCTTTTAGGATTAATCATTGTTACAGGTATGTCACTCTATATGTACAATCATATACAACGTCGTTTCGATAAAGTTTTATACTCTGTTAAAAACCTAAATACCAACAAGCCTGACTTTTCTAAAAAAACCATAGATGATCATAAAGATGAAATTGGTGAAGTTATCTCAGAATTCAATAAACTGCAAGTAAAATTGGAACAAGACAATGATAAACTAAAAAAACTAAAAATTGAAGCAGAAAATACAGCAAAATTAAAATCTGAATTTTTAGCCAATATGAGTCATGAGATAAGAACCCCAATGAATGGAATCATTGGGATGAGTTATTTAACACTGGAAACAAACTTAGATAATAAACAGCGTAACTTTATTGAAAAAATAGACAACTCAGCCAAAAGGCTACTGGGTATTATTAACAACATACTCGATATTTCAAAAATAGAAGCAGGAAAACTTGAACTTGAAAAAATAGACTTTCAATTAGACAAAATCATAGAAGAGACCATAGAACTTTTACGATTTCAAGCTGCTGAGAAAAAAGTCACCATCACAACTCAATATAATTTGAATAATTCTAACTACTCTTTTCATGGTGACAGTTTACGATTGTCTCAAATCATTACCAACCTTTTAAGTAATGCCATAAAGTTTACCACCAATGGTAGCATTCATATCACTGTTAATACAGTCACAAATAATAGAGTAAAATTTGAAATAGAAGATACAGGTATAGGATTAAAAAAAGAGGAACAAGAGAGGCTCTTTAAACCTTTTTCTCAAGCAGATGGTAGCACCAGTAGAGAGTATGGTGGTACAGGGCTAGGATTGGCAATCTCGAAGCAACTTGTTGAAATGATGAATGGTAAAATCTGGGTGGAAAGTATCTACAGCAAAGGAAGTGTCTTTATATTTGAAATTGAATTAGAGGAGCTAAAATTTTCTTCTATAGAAAAAGACAGCATATTAATTAAAGAACAAGAGTTAGAAAACCAAGAAATTATGGACAGACTAAAAGATACAAAAATTTTATTAGCAGAAGATGATTTTATTAATCAAGAAATTATTTTAGGTCTATTAGAAGATTCAAATATTCAGATAGATATTGCAGAAAATGGAAAAGAAGCCATAGAACTTCATAGTAAAAATACCTATACTCTTATATTTATGGATATCCAAATGCCCATACTTGATGGATATGCAGCGACTAAAGAGATAAGAAAAATAGATAAAAATATACCTATTTATGCCATTACAGCTTCTGCTATGAAAGAAGACATACAGAAAACTTTAGATTCTGGAATGAATGGATATCTTCACAAGCCTATAGATGTAAGTAAACTCTACAAAATTCTTCTAAAGTATACTTGCTAATGTTCTTTTTGACATGCTTCTATGTTTAATGGATTAAAACGATAACCCTCACCATAAATATTAATAATAGACTCTTTTGGAATCTTTTTTCGTAACAACTTAACCAAGGCTCGAACCTGATTAGTATCATACTCTTTGTTAAAATTATCCTGTGCGATATGATTGAAAATATCAAAGAAAGTAAAGACTTTATTTTCATCTGTAGAAATAAGTGTTAGTAATCTACGTTCATTTTTAGTTAACTTTATCTCATTCTTATGGGCATATAATTTTTCTGTGTCTCTGTGCCAAAGTGTATTTTCATCAAGACAAAATATTTCTCGTTTTTCATCATCAGTATGAGCATTTAATTCTAACTCTGTTATGGCTTTATTTAATGCATCTTTTAATTCATTAAAATCTATAGGTTTTAAAATATACTTTACCAAATAGAGTTCAATAGCCTTCAATAAATTTTCTTGTTCTGCATAAGCTGTTGTAATTATAATCTGAACATCTTTATCAGTCTGGCGTATTTTTTCGGCTAAACTTAAACCATCAAGTTTTGGCATATTGATGTCAAGTAAAATAATATCTGGCTTGTGTTCCAAATACATCTCATAACCACTCTCACCATCATTTGCTAAATGTACTGTTTGTACATTCTCTCTTAAGAAGTCAACATATATTTCTTGTATGTCTAAATCATCTTCAATATACAATAAAGTTAAAGGTTTCAATGAATTCCTTTTAATTTTTTAATCATTTTAGCCAATTAATATAAAATAATTTCCACAAATTATTCATTTTTAACAAATAAAATAAAATATCATCAATAGCTATTTTAATTGATTTTATAATGTTATAGAATCCTAAAATTAATACTCTAAATTATAGTGTATATTTTTATTTTCACTATTGATGACCATTTCACTTATATACTTATTATAATAAAAAACCAAGGATAATCATGAAAACAATTTCTTCTTTTACAATACTAGTTTTACTTCAATCATCATCATCATTAGCAAGAAAAATTCGTCAAAATATACAGAAAAAAATGATTCATCATTTTTAAAAGCTCTTAATTTAAGAGCTTCTTCGCAAAACTAAGAGCTTCTTCATTGGGCTTCTCCCCACCAATAATCCGAGCTATCTCATCTACCTGTCCCTTTTTATCTAAGAGTGTTACTTTACTAACTCCCTTTGATTTTGAAATCAATAAATGTTGATTGGCTTTAGAAGCCAAATGTGCCTGATGAGAAATAGCAAATATCTGATAAACTTCTGATAATTTTGAAATCATATTAGCAATAGCTATGGACTCATCTCCTGAAACATTGGCATCTATCTCATCTAATATAAGTACCCCACCCTCTTTTACACCAGAGAGTGCTACGACCATCAGTGCCAAACGTACTCGGTTAAACTCTCCTCCACTTAAAGTACTAGCTGTCGAGCCATCTAGGTTTACCTCTAGCTCATCTTCACCATTTTCATTTAAATTTATAACTGAAAACTCAAACTTTAGTGCTGGAAGTTTTAATTCTTCTAGGTAGCCTTTTAAAATCTTTTCTAAACCAATAGCACTCTTCTTTCTACTTAAAGAGATTTTCCCAGCCAAGATACTAAGCTCCATCAACTCCATACTTAAAAAAGACTCCAACATGCTTTTGTCTTGCTCTATGTTTTTGTATCCAGCCAACTCTTTTTTCTTTTCAGCCACATACTCCAGTGCCTCTTCTATGCTTCCATATCTGTTTTTTAAAGCAGAAATTTTCTCCAACCTATCCAATACAGCTTCTATGTCTACTTCAGCCAATTCATCGGAAAGTGACTCTATGTCTTCAAAGTCTGCACGTAATTGGTTCATCATATCAGAAAACATAGAGTCATCTTTGTCTAATAGTCTATAAACCTCAGAGACCGACTCTTCAAACGAGAAAATTCCTGTTGCACCTTCTAGTGCATCGTTAACTTTATCTATACGTGAAAGCTGGTGTTTTACTTTAAGTAGTTCTTCATCTTCACCAGCTTGAGGGTTAATACTTTCTATCTTATCTATCTCAAACTCTGCAAACTCTATAAGTTCTATAAGCTTTGCTTCATCTGCTTTTATCTTCTCTAGTTGATTTACTTTGAGCTTATACTTCTCATAACGGTTTTTATACTCTTTTAAAAGCTTTTTAAAGGTTTTATCTTTGGCTGTTAAAGTGTTGTCTATAAGTGCCAACAAATCATTACTAGAAAAACCACTCTTGTCACGTACCGATAAGAACTGTACAAAAGGTGAGAAGAGTTGATTTAAGGCTTTTTTAGAGATGTTTTGACCATCTATGGTATAACGGGTCTTCTCTTTTTTTATACTTCTAACCGTCAATTCATCTTCAAAATCAAATGCTTCATGTAGTAACTTTGAAGGTCGAGTCACCAAGACCTCACAGAGTGCTGCCTCGGCTGTTCCATAACCAAAAGTAGCCAAAATGCTGTTCATAAAAAGTGACTTCCCTGCCCCTGAAGGACCAGAAAGTACCACCAAACCTTTTTCTAACTCCAACTCTACTTCAGGAAAAGAGATTAAGTTCTTTAAATAAACTCTCGTAATCATTACTCATCACCCCATGATAGTTTTTCTCTTAGCACTTTAAAATAACTGTGCTTCTTTTTATGTAAGAGTTTAGCCGACATACTGGCTCCTTTAATCACCAACTTATCGCTACTTTCAAGTACATAGTCATCTTGCCCATCCACCATCACCACCAGCTGGTCAGGAGACGAAAGCTTAATGCTAAAATCTATAGGTACCACCAAGGGACGCTGAGTCAGGGAATGAGGTGCAACAGGTGTCATAATAAACACCTTAGACAAAGGGTAGACTATAGGTCCACCCAAAGAGAGGTTATACGCCGTAGAACCTGTAGGTGTCGAAATAATAAGCCCATCACCTCTATAGGTATTAAACCAATCATTATCTATAGAAGCATCCAGCTCAATCATATGGGCAATGGTCGGTCGAGTAATTACCACATCGTTAAAGGCATAAAACTCATCACGTCGCCCCTTATCATGCTCTATATAGCCCTCAATCATCATACGTTCATCTATACGATAATTTCCTATTAACAACATCTCTATCATCTCATCGACACACTCTATGGGGGTATCGGCTAAAAAACCTAAGTTTCCAGCATTTATACCAAGCACTGGTTTATCAAATCCATAACTGCGTCGAACCAAACCAAGCAGTGTTCCATCACCACCCAAAGAGACCAATAAATCTACTCTTCTACACATCTCTTCAAACTCTACACCATCCAGCCCTATCATATCGGCTGACTTACTATCTAAAAGAACTTCCATTCCTTTATCTTCAAATTTCTTACGAATATCACGATAAAGAGATAATATATCCAAAGAGTCGGGTCTCAACACAAAACCCACTATTTTTATTTTACTTAACTGTTCTTTTGACAAAATATATTCCTACTGTTACTAATTATTGTCGCTAGGATAGCATAAAATCTCTTCATCAACTTATTTATATGTCAAATTGTCATTTTATTTTTTATTTTTGAGAGGTGTTTTAGTGTAGATAGACTAAAAGACCGTTAAAATTAGGTTACAATATCTAAACTTCAACCACAATCCGAAAACCAACAAAATAGTTTCGAGAGTTAGCACCTAGATTAATACGTCTAGCACTTCTACAGTTCATTGGTTCAGCACTCCATGCACCACCACGTAGACTCATACCTTTATCACTTTGTACTTTATGATGTGTACCATCTCTTGGTGTTACTTCATAGTTCTCGGCATATCTATCAAGTGTCCACTCCCAAACATTTCCATACATGTCATAAATTCCCCAAGGATTTGGCTTTTTAGTTCCTACAGGGTGTGTCACCCCTCCTGAGTTTTTCTTACACCAAGCATACTCACCCAAAAGGCTTTCATCATGTCCAAAGAACCACTTCTCATTTGACCCAGCCTTACACGCATACTCCCATTCGGCTTCAGTTGGGAGACGTACGGTTTTACCCTCACGTTCACTCATCCACTTGCAGTAGGCTACAGCATCGAGCCAAGTTACACGACGTACAGGAACATCTACTCCTAAATGTTCATGTTTATCTTTGGGTACTTCGGCACCTGTTGCTTGGGCATAGAGCATGTAGTCCTCTACCGTTACTTGGTACTTTGACATGAGTATGTCATAATCTATATGTACTTCATGTACGGGCATCTCGTTTAGCATGTATTCACTACCCATTAAAAAACTACCTTGAGGTAACTTTACAAAATTATTTTCTATCATATTACTCCTTCGTTAATTACGACGAACAACTCAACTTCTGATTTTTAAACTCATCGGGGGTCTTCCCTGCCCAACGTTCAAACGCTTCATGCTCGGCATATGGGTCTTGAGCTATTTTAAACAAATCATCTACTAAGCCATACTCACCCTGTTCTGCTTTATATATTGCCTCTTGTAGCATATAATTTTTTAGAACATATTTGGGGTTTCTTTTTAACATCTTTTCGTGACGTTCCTCTGTTGTACTTTCATTCTTTTCTAAACGTTTATCATAGTCATCCAACCACTCATTCATAGGGGTATGTAAAAGTCCCAACTTTAGTAGCTCTTTTCTCTCACCATCATAACGGCTAAGTGTTCTAAAAAAGAGTGTATAGTCTACTTGAAGTGACTGAAGCATACCAAGCATATGTTTCATCAATTCAAAGTCACTATCATCCACAGCATCTAGTCCCAACTTTTGCCCCA
>Ga0256828_1001014_pt1 | contig 18086 bp, 12 predicted proteins | sample CV88metaG_FD_185993 | JGI IMG/M metagenome (GOLD analysis project Ga0256828, IMG submission 185993) | Hydrothermal vent microbial communities from East Pacific Rise, Pacific Ocean - CV88 | ecosystem: Environmental > Aquatic > Marine > Hydrothermal vents | place: Pacific Ocean: East Pacific Rise...
TAGAATCTGTAACTTGGCAACTTCTAAGATATCCTTATTTTTCATAGGAGGCAAAATATAACGCATTCGTGAGGCTATCATACTCTTCCCACAGCCTGGGCTGGTAGCTTCTAAGTGATTACCTCGAAATCAACTTAGAACAAAGCCCTTAAAATGCGGTCTAATTCATAATTAATAAATAAACTATGAAAATAAAATATTAACTAAACAATAGCTCCCACATAATTGTTTGTTGATTTTTAGCAGGATAAGACTTATCAAGTAAATACATAAAATGTTCCCAACTATCTGACCCTTTCATAAGAGCAACAACTGCAATAATGTGTTTTTCTAAATGTTTTCTTCCAACATCAGGAGTAAGACTTTGATGTAATCGTACCAATTTATTGCCAGCCTTACTTCGTGGTGTTTTTTTATCTAAAGCTTCTAATACATTTTCAGGCAATCTCTTATATATAATGTTAATAATAATCTTTCCAGTATATTTTGGCATTTTTCTATCTGATGTATTAAAGGGATCCCATCTTTGTAATCTAAACAATTGTTCAAAAAATTCATCGGGGAATATCTTAACCCATGCAAGAAATTCTTCAGAGACATACAGTTCTAGTAATTCTTTAAGTTCATCTCTTTTTCTATTAAGTTGATAACCAGTTATTTCATCAATAATTGCAGCCAATCCAACCTTTGTAAATGCAGTCATTATCCCTCGCAGCCTAATAGCAATTACTTTTTGTTTATCATTTAAAATACCTGCAATATGTGCATCTACATAAGCATTACATAGATCAGCAAAGAGATCTGATTGAAATGGAATTATCGCTGGTCCATTTTCTGCTTTTATTTTCTTTAATTTATTGCTTGAAGCCCTATTTACCCACTCTTGCAAATGGTCCGAAAGAAATGGTTGAATGTACTTTGCCTTTAGATTTCTAAGAACACCTGTACTGCCACCACCTTTTAGATTCATAGCTCTAGCAGCACCACGAAGAGACATTAGTCTATCAGCATTGTTAGTCACATAGCATTCTATCTCTATATCATCAGTAATTTTCCAAATACCTCGATGCGTAATATAAACCTCTTTTGAAATTTTGTTTAGTTTGGACATGTTCTATCCTTATTATAATTTCTACAATAAGAGCATAAACTCATATTGCATAGAACCATTTTAATAAGGAGTAGTCAAATGAAGTAGGATACATTTCAAATTGATATGTATTTATAATATCTATTTTTTATTTCTCCGCTCTTTCTTACATTGAGGACATGAGCACACTTTATAACGAATGAGATTTTGCCTTGTTTGGTAGAACTCTATATTATGATGTAAGCACTTTAGTAAAACTGGTGTAGTATTATTGATATATTTTACTTTTGAAAAATCAAACTTTGAGCCAAACTTCTGCTTAAAAAGTTTAATAAACTCTTTTTTATACTCCTCATATTTTTCTCTATTATTCATAAATCTTGCCTCTTTTTTACACTCAGGACAAGAACATGAAATGGCTCTTGTAAGATTCTTACGAATTTGATAGAACTCTTTATTATGCTTAAGACATTTAATCAAAATAGGCGTAGTAGCATTAATATATTCACTCTTGGAAAAATCAAAATCTGAACCAAACTTTTTTACAAATAGCTCTATGAACTCTTTTACATGACGATCCCATAGATTTTTTTGCCTACTCTTATGTAAGCACTGCTTGCATCCAAGGTGTCCTTTTAGATGTAAACGTATCTCCTGCTCAAAATAACAATTATGTTCAATACAAAATATCCTAACCTTTTCATCTTTTCTTTTCTCCATATATGGTTCATATATATATTTCCCTTGATGAACCTTAAGTGCTTGTTTCACAAAAGAACGATAATCAGTTTTCTTTGATTCCACTTGACACTTCATGCAAGCATATTTAGATCGAAGATGTTTTGCAGGGGATTGGGTAAATGGACCATGTTCTTTACAAATAATTATTATAGGAGTTCTACTGTCAATATATGACACTTGACTATAATCAAACTTTCCATGATGTACAGCTTTTGCTTTTTGTAAAAACTCTTTTTCTTTTTCTTCTCTTTTAATTTCACTTATAAACATTTCAAAATACCTCCTAATTTTGGAGATATTATATGCTACACTACATGATTGCTATAACGAAATACACAAATCGAAATATATTTCTATAGAACAACTGTTGAGAATTGAAGAAAATAGTGACCTAATGCCTACAATTCATTGAAACTACTATTAACTTATACTTTGGATGAAACCATCTGGTTACGACCATGTAAAGACATTATATTCATATTATAGTTTTTTAATTATACAAAATTAATTATTTTTACTTAGCATCATCATTTAGTATTTTTCAGTCTTGTAATACTCTTTTATATACTTTAGTGGATATGGTAAAACAGTAAAACTTCCATTTTTCACAAAGTACTCATTTAGCATCGGAAGAATAATATCTAAAAAATTATTACCTTTATATCTATGTACTTCTCGTATAGGGCTAGCTTTTTCTATACTTTCAGGAATATTCTCAAGTAAACCTATATAGTATTTATTCTCTTGCTTACTATATCGAATACCAATGAGGGAGTCTATACAATACCTATTCTCTTTTTTCCCTTTAAGACTAAGTACTAATTTTTTATCACTAAGTTTTTCCAACTCTTTTTTAAACTTACTATTACTTTTACCTAAATCAAGAGTTGTTAAAAGAACCTCTCCAGTAATAGGATCTCGCTTTTGCTCTAACTCAATAAGAAGCTTCTCTCGTAATGCTGCTTTCTCATCTTTATAGACACTATTCCAGATCTCTAAAATCTTTTTATAATGGAGATATTTTGGTTTATTGTACTCATGTAGCAATGTCTGAATCTCATATATTTTAGGTAATGGGAACCCCTTAGTTTTTGTGATATATCCAATATCATCTCCATTAAATAAAATTGCTTCTAAAACTCTATCTCTATCAACACTAAAGGCAATCTCTGAGCAAATATGTTGTTCATAATCAGATAACTCCGTAAACTCTATACTCTTTCCGTCTGTAATCGATTTATAAAACGCAAGCTCTTTATCTTTGAGTCTATAAGGATAGATAAATGTTACCTTTTGAAATAGAGAGTGATATGATAAGATAAGCTTTCTCTCTTGTATCTCTTTTTTAATAACAAGCTCTTTTAGAAGAACTTGTAATAGTGTGCTGTCTTTAGAAACTTTTTTGAGACTTTTTAGAGTAAGATTTTGTGCAATAATATCTCTATTTTTATGAATTTCTATATATGGATCATCGATTTTATATTTTATATAATAATCTTCATCATATGTAATAGTCAAATTATATGCATTTTTTTTGAGTTTAGTTGAGCTGCTTATTTGTAGTGAGTTCTCTGGATTTATATATGCAAGAACACTCTTTTTTAATTCTTCTATTTCCTGTGTCAAGTCTTTATCTGTATAGTTTACTATATGAATAGTATGTAACATCCCAATAGCTTCCTGTATCCGTTCTTGTAACTTCTCTTTTCTTACTATTGCATCACTACCATTTGTATATAATTCTGTATCCATAGTATGAAAGCCAAGTGTCACTACATCACTAAAACATCGCTTCATCTCTTTAAGATATTGGAGGAGAATATAAACTTTACTTTTTTGAATCAAATCTCTTTTACTGTTTTTCATAAGCCCAAAAAAACGATAAGAGGATTTGCGATTATTATAATTTCCCTTTTTATAAAGTTGAACTCCCTCTTGTTTTTTCAAAGCTCTTACAAGTTTATTCCCATCTATTTTATAAGCATCTTTGAGACTCTTTGTTTTAATAAAGGTTGTTACATTTAAAGAGAGGAACATATCCCTATCGGTAGAGATTTTAATTGCTAGAAGTTTGGATTTTTCTATATCTGCAAGATAATAAAGTCCATAAGGATCATTTTCTATCTCAAAATAAGCTGACTCATTTGCAAGAAGAGAGTTTATTAATCGCAAAAGGATATACTCTTTCTCTTTTTTAATCTCTGCAAAATATAACTCTTTCATCTCATACTGATTAGCATACGCTTTAACCAATCCACTTTTATCTGTAGCTATTAATGTATATCTTCCATCAACAGCATGTGCTAAGGGTTTTAAATTCTCTCGGATACCTGCATAAAATGCCTGATACTCTTTTGCGTTTTTACTCTTATTAGAAACCTTATAGATATGATACCTCTCTAATAGCTTACCATAGTTAATTTTTGGATGAAGCTTATTTGTCATTGTTTTATTTGCCATAGATAAACTCCTTGACCGCCTGCATCATCTCTCTATAGACAAGTGGTTGTTCTCGTATGGTAATATCGATGATAAAAGGAACTATCATAATATTATCCTTTACAGAAGGTTTTCGGCTCTTATTACTAGGAATCTCGGCAAAGATATTGATAATAACTGCTCTGTCTGCCTTCATATCAGTAAGTTTTGCTTTGGCTTTTTCTCGCAGCTCTTTTTGCGTTTGTCTCTCTAAAGTTTTTTGGGAATAGTATTTAAAATCAAAATAACAACTATCATCTTCTAATTTATAATCAAATCGCTCATACTCATCACCCTCATTTACATTAAAAGCATTAAGTTTTACACCACACTCTTTTTCAACTAAATACTTCCCTATAACTTCCCCTAGTACTCCCTTATAGAGGTTATTAAAAGCAATTGGTGTCATAAGGTGGTCATGCTTAAACTCTAAACAGATATTATTTTCTTTTACACACTCTTGCAGCTCTTGAGTGCTTTCAATGATATCGAGCATGGCTGTTTCTCGTGAGACCTTGATAGTTTTAAAACTATCATTAAAGTATATCTCTACATCTCTATAATCTTCTTTTTGCTTATAGTAATAATACTTGTTATGTGCACATTGTTCAGGCATCTTAGAATAACAAAAATCAAACTCTATTGCATCTGTGTCAACAGTTGGGTTTGTAAGTAAAAATTTTCTTGTCTCTTCCCACTGCTTTACAGTATGACTATTAATATCTACCCCATAAAAAACACTTAACATATAATTGATTTTTTGTCTTGCTTTCCTATTTCTCTCTTTGAATCTATTTTTACTCTCTTGAGCTTCTCTTTCATTTGCATTTGTCACTTCTATTTCAAGACTATTTGTATAGTCTATAAGTTTTTTTACAGCAGGAAGTAGTGTTTGATTTGTTATATTGAAATTTTTAACAGAGTATCTGATATCACTATCTAAATAAATAAACATTTTTGATCTGTCATTATCCGTACGATACAACCTTCCAATCGCCTGAATAATAGTACTCATAATACTACTATGACTATCACTCAACTCTAAATATTTCATATTATTTTGAGATTTCAATATATTTTTTATATATCTTCTATACTCAGCAGATGAAAAGTACCCTTTATTATAAAGTGATTCTAACTCAAAAATAGCTTTTACCTGCTTCTCCTTTTTGTTTCCATATTGATTATCATTAAATTCTCTTTGAGTGAATGATGTTGGTTTATCTATATAAATAGCATCATAATCTTTTTTTATATCATCTACCTCATACTCTAAATTCGCTCCAATTCCTATTGTCTGGTATGTACTAATAATAAAGACTTTTGATTTTCTTTTGATCTCTTCTTCAAACATATCTTTATACTTTTTCTTATTATTAGAATCAGAGTTGTAGATATAAAACAATCTATTTTCACTCACTAATTTATCTATAAAATTACCATGAGTCTGTTTTTTCAACTCTCTTAGTTCATCTATCCACGCCTGAATCTCTGGGTTAAATTTATGATAAGTTTGCTCTATCATAATATAGATCCAGTATGCAAGATTATTTGGGTTAAATATAGGGTTATCTTGTTTCAAAAAAGCAGGAAACAGGCACATAAAACTCTCTATTTCATTATGAATCAAAAATTCTCTGTAAGCATTTATTAATCGTATCAGCCTAGAAAACTGGAATCTATCTTTATTAAATTGTACCATTGATTCTATTTCATCATAGAAACACTCCATTCCACCAAAATACTCATTAATAATTTGAGTTGTATTTTCACTTACATAGATATAATTTATCGCAATCTCTCTATCTTCCTGATTTTTAGCTTCAATATAAAGTCTATCCATTTTTTGCAGTTCTGCTTTGCTAGGGATTATAAAATTTACTTTTGACGCTAAATAGGATAAATCAAAATTTCTCATAAGTGTATCAATAGTTGCTGTTGCAGAAATACCTACTACAAAGAGATGATTACATAGATTTTTCATAAAATTCTCTGGACTGGCATTAAGCTCAAAAAATTCAAAATTATTTGTTTTTGAATCTCTATCATGTTGTGAAATATTAATAATTTTAAATCCATCTTCATAGAGTTCTGATCTTGCTGATTTAAATCCTTTCTGTTTATCAAACAAACCATTGATAATTACATCTTGTAAATAGTTGTAGTGTCTATCCTCTGTTGTATATCCGAACTCTTTAATAATATCATTGACTACCCTCTGAGTTATCTCATATTCTGTTTTTCTATCATAGAGAGGTACAGAATATTCTTGTTGTTGCTGCATCACAAATCTCACTTCAGCTTTCACAGCGCTTCGTGCCATTCCTATAAAAGTTCTTAAAGCATGACTTACATCTCGCAACAAGCTTGTAAATGAGAGTTCCCCTTCTTCTGCAATCATATTTATATGGGATGATTGATTATTTTTTATATCAATTTTTGTTGTACTATCTTTTCCATGCACTATATTTGAGAGGGTAGCATCCATCAAAATAGATTCACTTTGCATATCTTTTTCAAACTTATATTGGAATCCATACTGCATGGAATATTTATCATATATATTTTCACATAGCTCTTTTATGGAAGCATATATATCTTCATCAATTTTATATTTTTTATGAAACTGTTTTGTTTTAAATGTACTTACAATACTTTTAAATAGGTCTAAAAACTCATAAGAACTTTTTACTTTCTCTTGAATAATCATCTTAAGTAAAACACTCTTTTGTGCATCAAACTCATCAAAAAAAAGTAAAGCATTTTTAAAATGTTTATCTGTGTATAAAGTGTAATTACCCTCAATACTAAACATCGGATAGTAAAGTTTATGTGTTGTCATAAAAATAGCTTTGTACTTATGTAAATTTACAGTAGGATAGAGAATACTTACTTCATATAAAAACTGCTCTTTATCTTTAAAATCATTCAGCCTATAGCACCTTACTAACTCATTTTTAAGGGCTCTATTATTAGACTCAATAGCAGACTTAATTGCTTCTTCCTTCTGTAAAACGGGAGTTCTTTTAATTAGTTCTACACTATCTTGCAAAGTTTTAAATTCTTTAAAGGTTGATAAAATTTTAAATGATTGAATTTCTGCTGCGTTATTGATAAAAGCATCCACAATAGATTCAAAATTATTTTTTAATAAAATAACTTTACTTTTATCTTCATCACTTAAAATATCTACTAACTTTTTATAGCTATCTTGTAAATTATGTTTAGTGTTTACAGTATAGATAATAGATGTTTTACTTCCTCTCTCAATACTCTCTTTTATATATTCAATAGCTGCATGTGTTTTTCCACTCCCTGTTTGTAGCGGAAAAAGATATAAACCTTTTCTATCTGCTTTATTCTTTGGTATATGGCGATAAAACAACTCTTTTGCATATGCTGTTGTTGGGTATTTTATTGGTTTCACACAGTTCCTTTCTTTTGTTTTATTATATATGTTGATAAATATTTTTATCAACAATACTTTTTTATTTTAAAGCTTGTATAGTACTTACACAAAATATCATCATGTTTTTCTACCCATCTCTAAAGTGTATTTTGAATTAATCCTTAGTATATTGGTTCATATCTATTTTTCATAGTATCTTCTATGCTCTCTAAATACATTCCTCTTTCTTTCTCATATAACTCACTAAATACTTTGCCTTTAATACTTTCTTCTTTATGATATGGTACTGATCGCTCTTCAAGAGTGTTTATATCAATTACCAAGACTTCCTTTCTCTCCTCATACAATCTTCCATCATACACAACAACTTCATCTTCAAGATGTAATGTAGAATACTGATTAGTTTCTTGCTGATAAATATACTCAAATTTTAAAAGATCTTTTTCTTCTAAAAATATAGGTTTTGAGATATAAACTTCACCATCGTAATGACTATAATATTGAAATTTAGGCATTACTTGTTCATAAGTCGCCATTTTAAAAATTTCTTGGAAATTTGTTTGATACGTTTGATATTTGCTCTCACCAAATTTTTCTATTAGTTGGGACTCATGCTGAATAGCCAAATGAACAAATACTTTTGCTTGACGCAAAAAATCAGTATGAAGCTCACTATCTTCATTTAAAACTCTTGATGCTTCATCAACAATAACACTAACAGTTTGTATCTTTTTACGTTTTGCTCGTAAAGAAAGGATATCTAAAGTTCTAGAAAACAAAATAGATGTTACTTGGGATGGTAAATCCTCACTATTTACAACCACATGTTTTCCTTCTTCTAAAATATCTATTATATTATCACCATTTGGATAGTTTACAGATTCTATGATAGCCAAGTCCCCTAGAGAAGCAGCAACTGTAAAATAAACACCATTATTACCAGAAGAATCTTGTGATTTTAAAGATATTTTCCATTTTTTTAAACGTGATAAATCTTTTTCTATATCATAGTAAAGTGTATCAAGTTCTTGTAAACATTTATCTTCAATATCAGAAATTAAAAAAATAGATGATACTGTCTCTTGAATAGAGTAGAGTAACTCTTTATGATATTCAGTAAATACTTTAAATTTCACACGATTTTCAAAAAAAGAGAATAGTTCTTTAATTGTTAAATTTTGACTATTTATTGTATACATATAGACAAGAGGATCCTTTAGCTTTGAATCATCGGATGTGATTTTTATTGATACTTTTAAAGAATCTTTATAGAGGTTCTTAGATGCATATTGAAGAAGTTTTTTGATACTAAATAGTGACTGATATATATCACTTAACATATTTGCAGCACTTTGTGCCCAAAACCTATGCCCTTCTCCTGAGCTTGACACTCTCATTAAACTATTCGCAAATTTTTGGAACTGCTTTTTGGATTGCACCATATCTAAAAGATTAATTTTTAGATCATTTGTTCCCTTTGCTATACCTCCAAGTTGAAATACATTTTCTATAGGAGCATCATCTAAATATTTCAAATCTAGGTGAAGAAGATTTTTTTCATCAAAAAGGAGAATAGCATGTTTATCTTTAATACTCTTTTCAATAAGAGGTCGAATAATAGATGTCGTTTTACCACATCCAGTCTGCCCTATAGTAAGAGTATGTCCATTGAATGCTGGTACTTTTACTTTTTCATTCTTTGTTGCTGTATTGATAAAACCTAATCTACTCATTTTTTGCTCCTATTAAGTGAATTGATAGCAGTAGTATAAAATCCTTTAAGGACAAAAACTGTCTTTTATAATATACTTAGAGATATTTTTCATAAGGTTATTTCTATGGCAACATCTATTAATAAAAAAATCAATACTATCTTCAAGCTCTTAGAAAAGCTAGCAAACGGGGAAGAGCTTTATGCGAAAGATGAAAACTTGCAACTAGCACTTCTTAATTCTATATCGGAAGCCAGTGAAAAATCACTTCGCAGGTATCTTGAAGATATCTATAAACTCTATCCTCATATCATCATTGTTGAAAAAGTAAAAAAAGAGTTTCAAGATAGAAGTGTTACTATCTATAGAGTAAAAAATAAAAAAGACATCTCTAATGTTTTAAAATTTTTCATCGAAGAAAAAAACAATGATTTTACATGGGTTTTACAGCTATTACATGAGCAAGATCCTCTTCTTATTAATAATTTAGAAGATGATATACGCCGTTCACTACAAAATGAGTTGCAAAAAGATAAAGATATTTTTCTCTTTAGTTCAAACCCTTTTGAAACTTTTTCCAAAGAAGAAGATCAAAAATTTAATGAACTCAAATATGCAGTACAACTTTTTGAGTATAGAACAATAGTGCATAGTGATATGAAATATGAAAATGCGAAGTGTTTAAAGATAATCTATTCACAAAACAACTGGTATGTAGCCATTGAAACCCAAGAGGAAGAATTAAAGATTTTGCGCATTAAATTTATTCAAAAAATTCTACCAAGTTTCAAAGTAAACTATAAAAAAAATATTCAACAAAAATACCAACAATATTTTCTCTCTTTTCAAAATCCATTTTCACTTTATAATACAAAAAAAGAGACAGCGAAACTCAAAGCCTTACCTGAAATTGCCAAGTATTTTGAGAAAGAAATGAAACCTTTTTTCCTATCCCAAAAGTATATTCAAACGAACTCTGATAAAAGTGTAGAATTTAGTATAGAATACACACAAGAGATGGAGGTACTTCCATTTATCAAACGATGGCTCCCCTCCCTCATAGTATTAAAACCAGCTTCACTACAAAAGCGAGTAATGACAGAACTTAATACAGTATTTAGTCACTACTCAAATCTTTAGATTTAATATAATTGTGTATATCTTTCTTTAGACGCATTAAATCATGAAAATTAAATAAAGGGTTGTTCATAACATAATCCAAATATGTATCATAAGTAACTTTATGCATTAGGTCTTTATGTGTATATGGATTTCTAACTTTTACTAAATCAAATAAAAAATTTGTTACTCTCTCAGCCCACTTTTCAAGACTTTGCTCTGTATGATAATGATATATGTATTCACTATATATAGATTGAAAGCTTTCTAAAGTCTTATCATTATCATAATTCTTTTGTTTAATGTTTTTCATGATATGCGGGAATGAGCCTAATAATATATTATCTAAGCGATGTCTATCTTTCTTGCTATCTGTCAAAAAAACTTTTTTCTTCGGACCTGTTTGAATATAATCATTTACACGACCTTTTTGTTTCCAGTAATACTCCTTAGTACATACACCTGATTGATATCGCAATAAAAAGATAATAGATGCATTGAGTTCCACTTCGATTGCTTTCCACAGTCCACTAGCAGGTAATGAGTAATCATAATGATTATTTGGATGTTTTTCGAAATAAAACATTGAAGAAGCACTAGAATGTATAAAATCAATACATTCTTTCTCTAAAATACCATTATGGTTCGTTAAGAAATTTTCTAAACTAGTACAAAGAGGATCTGTTAGAATTTCTTCAAGTGTATATATCTTTGTAATTTCATCATGCAATACTAAATTTTGTTGTAGTGTTTGATCCATAATAAAACTATCTTCAAAAACTTTATCTTCAAATTCATAGCTCTGTAGTGACTGCATTGTATTTTTCAGCAAATTACAACTTTGTTGTATCTGCTTGTCTAATTTTGTATCAGGTAAAGCTTCTTCTACATCTCTTAAAAATATTTCAAGTGAATCTTCATTGTCTTGATTATTTAAAGAGATTTCCTTTGCAGAAAAATTAAAAGTAATTACTTCATTATTATATAAATGTTCAGAAAAATTATTTTCTTCTGTTCTTGGATAAATTAAAATCGCATATACTGAATATTTTTGTGATCGAACCTCACAATCTCTTTTTAACTTTAAAATATCCTCTAATGCAGGTTCTTTAACTTTCCATTTTACATCTATTATATAAACTTTATTTTCATTATTAGAATAAATCAATATATCTGGATTTGATGTAATATCTTTTTGTTTTCCATGTTTAGAGGTATAAAAATAGCTTTCTTTTATAGCTTCTTTTTTACTTTCTTTTTGATCAAATTTAATATCATATTCATCCTGTGCACAAGCAGCTTGTTGTTTGATTACATCATAAATATACCATTCATACATAAGACTTGGGTCAATAAATACTAAATCTGTATGAATATCAAAAAGAACATCTTTATCGTCTTCATCAAAGAAATTTTCAAATCCAAATAATGCTAATAAAGTGCTATATAGTTTTTTGTGCTCTATTTTCTTTCTAAAATACTTATATAAGCTGTTTGATACTAACCTTTTCTCATTGACTGAAACTTTATCATTGATATTATATTTTTTTAAAAGTAAATGCTGAATAGATTGAGTTAAATATAAAATCTCTTGTTTATTATCAGCTTCAAGCAACATAATTTTGTTAAAAAAAAGTTTTAATATTCCATAAGTAGCAGTTGCAATATCAGAGTATATAACATCTACATATTTTATTTGATGAATATTTGCCTTGTTTAACTCTTTAATATTTTTTGCTAAATCTACTTTATGTTTAATACTCTGCGAGGAATACTCTGTTTTTTTTCTTTGATATGATTGATGTTTTACAAAGAACTTTTTTATTCTTTGCAACAATGATTGATATTTATAAAAAATAAATTCTTCAGTTGATTGAGCAGATTGTATTTTCAAAAAAACATCAAAGGCAATATCTTGATATCCAAAATATTTCTCCTTTTGATTATATTCCTTATATTTAGCTTGTAACCTATAATAGTGAAAAATATACTTGAGTAATTCTTTTATAGCTCGATGTTGACTTTCTTTACTGTTTGTTGGTTTTTTAATTGTTTTGGGCAGAATATACAATTTAATATAATAATTTTCTACTTTGTTATAGGTCACATAGTAACCAACCCTATTATTAAAAGCTTTACCAAAAGCCTTGTCAAACTCTTTTCTAATAATATTTTCTTGCTTATCGGAAAGACCAGCTACTTTTGTATTGATACTCTTTAATGCATCTTCTAAAGTCTCTTGTTCAGATATAAAGATATCTATTTTTTTCATTGTCTATTTTTCAGTTAATGTTGAAAGCGATAAAATATTTCCATAAACTTTTTCTTGCAAAATATCTATCCAAGCTTTATAAGAAGGTTCGTCATTTATTTCATTAAAAACTTGAAAATACAAATCATAAGCCCAGTTTTCTTCTGTTTTTTTACACAGTGTATTTAACTTTTCTAGAATTTTCTGAACAGTTTCAAATTCTACCTCTCGAATTTCTTTAAACTCTACAAAGAATTTTAATAAAGCTGCAAAAAAACTTCTCTCTCGATCTCCTGTATCTGAAGAGTTTTCTTCCTCTTGTTTTTCTACAATATTTAGCCAATTCGCATGACCAATCAGGAATCTATCTTCATGAATTTCATCAGATTTTAAAACCTCTAAAATAGCATTGTTTAAACATTTTAAGAACAATCCAACTTCTTTTGATTTACAACTATTATGATTAGGATATACTTCAATAACATGAAAGCGTCTTAGTAAATTATCTTCAATTACTTTTTTATCATCACGATAATTAGAAGTACAAAAAATATAAAGATTATTAGGCATAATCATCTTTCTATAATCTGTTTTATTATCTACAAGATAAGGAATTTGAATATATTCTGGGACCAAGTTTTCTAATTTATCTTTAGTGACCTTAGCCTTTTGTTGATTTTCTAAATATTTTTTAGCTTCTGATATATATTCCTCTATTAATCCTTGGTAGTCATATACTTTTCCTTCTTGAAGAAAATCACTATTTTTAGCTATCTTATCAATCCATGTTCTTTTAGTAGGCTCAATAAGATATATTAAGTCACCTATAAGTTCATTCAAGCTGTTTTCTTGTATTTCTTCCAAAATCAATACAAATACTTGGTTGGGAGCGAAACAAGCTTTTCTTATATGCTCAAAAATAAGGCCTTGCTTTTCTTCATAGAGTACATTACCTTCGTCAGTGGTACTAATTGCAATACCCTGCATTAAATCTGCATTAGACGAGGCAGAATGTATATTTATTCTTAAAACATTTTCAGATGTTCTATGTAAGTCTAGTTTTTTTTCAATAATTTCATCAATTAATCGTGATTTTCCTGTACCCGCGACACCTTTAAACAAAATATTTAAAGCCTTAAAGTTGTCTTTATTATTACCTACATTTTCTAAAAGAAAAGGATATTTTTGTATAGTATCTTCGGCTTTTTGAAAAATATATTTCCATTCGTCATTATTCAGTCTAACAGCATTATTTGAAGTTTTTGTTTGATATAATATTTTATAAGGTAAATCAACTTCAATTCCTTCAAAATTACTAATTTCAATTAAATGGTTATCTTTAATAAATTTTTTACAGACATAAAAAGATCCTTGACTATAATGTGTAGTGTAAATATATAATTCATCACCATAGCCCAACTCTGATTTGTTTTCTATAACACTCTCAATATCATTTGAACAATTATTATCTAAAAATATCCACTTTCTCATGATAATATCTTTTCATCAAGATGATTAAAAAATTTTGCTTCCAATTCAGTAGTAAAAGGTATTCCTATAAATTTTTTTTCAGAATTTACAAATTCATATGTAGAATACGGGTAAGCATCTCTTCCTACTTCTTCAGTTAAACCAGTAGGTATGATACCAAAGTGTTCTAGAAAATTTAATAATTCTAAATCCGGAGATAAATTACTACAACTCTGAGAACGAAGAATATACTCACCAGTTTGAATTCTTTCGAAAATATATTTAAAAATCCATTCAGCTTTTATCTCGAGAGAACAACTTCTATTCACTACTTCACTTGCCGATATTGTTATAATTTGACCTACAGTTAAGTTAATAGAATCTGCATATTCTCCAAGTCTCAATCTTATAGTAGTACCCCCTTTTAATAAAGCCAAATTAGCTGAAAATAACCTATTATTAATTTGATCTTTAATCTTAAATTTAAATCTATTTCCATCTCTTCTAATATTTTCACCATTAATTTTCAAAATTTCATTCTGATCAAGCTTAGACCATATATCTTCAAAATAAGGAACATTCTTTAATTCAGTATATCTATCATTTCCTACTTGAGTTCCATCGTTTTTCAAACATTTGGCAAGTTTTCTATCAGCAAAAAAAGAATGTTTATACATTTTTTCATACCTTTTTTTGCTAATTATAGTTAAAGAAAGCTTTTTAATACCTTTGCAAAAACTTGTCCCATTAAAGGTGGTACAGCATTTCCAATTTGCATATATGTCTTAAGATATGCACCCATAAATAAATAATTATCCGGGAAAGATTGTACTCTTGCAGCCTCTCTTGGTGTCAAACTTCTTCCTTGAGTGGGATGAATATGAGAATGACAATCCATTTTCATATGAGCTGTAATAGTTCGGCAAGGTTCATTTTCTATAAGCTTATAATATTTATCTTTAAAAATATGATTTCTATGACTATATGGCATAATATCTTGAATAGATTTACAAGTAGAGTCAGCTCCTTGTTTTAATGTTTCATAGATTTTTCTATTGACCTCATTTTGATATCTAGCCTTATGATTAAATACAAAGTCAAATTCTTGATTATCATTAATAAGTTTTATATATTGATTAGATTTACCTTTATAATTATTAATATCAATTTTTTTTCCTGAATATTCACAATCTATTTCTGTTTGGTTTTTTACCGTAGGACATACTAATGGTTTAATATTTTCAAGTGCGTCTTTTAATACAAAATAGGGCTTATTTTTTAATTCATTTTCTATGTCTAGCATAATTTTATCTGGAGAAATCTGCTTTTCAAGTGCATAATCTTGTCGAACTCCAATATAAATCAAACGAATTCTTTTTTGCGGGACTGAAAAATCACTAGAATCATATAGTTTATACTTTACATCGTAACCAATTTTTTGAAAATCATCGACAACTTGGTTAGCGACTTTCAACATACCTCGTACATTTTCCATTAAAATTAATTTAGGACGAACTCTATCAACAGCCTCCACGTAATATTTATATAATATATTTCGAGGGTCATCAATAATACGTTGTTGATTTGCACTACTAAATGATTGACAAGGAGGTCCTCCTATAATTACATCCACATTTTGTTCAATATATCCCTCTATATTTTTAACAATTTCTTTAATATCTCCATTTAAAATTTTATTAGATTCTAAGCTAGGATGATTATATTTATATGTTTCTATTGTGGAAGGCTCTATATCATTTGCAAGAATAATTTGATATTCCTCTTTTACAAAACCCCAACTAAAACCACCAGCACCACAAAATAAATCAATAATTGTTGGTGTATTTGAAAGATACCTATCTTTTTGTTGCTGTTTCCTATAGGTATTATAAAAATTTTTCAAAAAATAATTTGATTGATTTTTATATTGATGATAGAATGTTAAACTTTTCAGCAACTCATTATATTCATTCTTTTTCAAAAGTTTTTGAAGTAAATAGAGTTCAGATTCCTTTTTAAGAATACCCATTTCCGACAATTCTTCCACTATTGCACTTGTTAAAACTTCAATACTTTCATAATCATATCCATATAAAATACAATATTTTTTTACTAACTCATTAATTATATTAATTTTCTCAAGAAAGAACTTTTTTTCATGTTTATCTTGAATATTTTTGATGTGTTTAAATATCATTATTCTTTATTCTCTTTAAATATTTTTTCAATACACTTGCAATATGCTTAGAAAGTAATGGAGGCACAGCATTCCCGATTTGCTTATATTGTTGAGTTTTAGAACATGGAAAAATAAAATTATCAGGAAATGATTGAAGTCGTGCAGCTTCCCTTGGTGTTAATGTTCTTGCTTGTGTAAAATCTGGATGGATAAATTGATTTCCATCTTTATATAGATGAGCGATAATAGTTTTAGAAGGTGAGGAAGAATATTGTACGACATAACTATTATTAAATAATCTTTTTTTAGGATGTACTAAATGAGGCTTCTTTTCATATAGTTCAGATAAAGTCCACTTATACTTACTCATGAAATGATAGCGTTCTCTATCTAGGTCATTATGCTTTCTAGCTACATGATGATACAAATAAGTATCTTTTTTATCTCTTATCCTTTGTAAATATTTGTTAAATTTTTTTGGTCTATGTTCAATACAATCTTGACCTTCACCCGCATTAATTTTCGGCAAATCACCTATCGCATCTTGAACAGTAACTCTGTCTTCTATATTAGCAATATTTTTCAAATCTTTATAAATATCTTTAATATTAATGTCAATGTCTTTTCTAACTCCAATAATAATCACTCTTTTTCTTTCTTGAGGAACACCAAAATCAACAGCATTAAGTAGAATCTCTTTTTTGTCTTCTAAAATATTATAGTTTTTTTTCATATCTTTAAAAATATTTTCAATAAGTTTTTCTCCATTTATTACTGTTGATAAAATTCCTGAAACATTTTCAAAAACAAAAAATTTAGGTTTATAATAATTCAGGATTTTTAAATAATTTTCATACAAAAAATTACGACAATCACATTTCATTCCATTTGGATCTCTTGCTTTTCCTTGAGAAGAAAAAGACTGGCAAGGAGGGCCTCCTATAATTACATCTACTTTTTTATCTTGTACACCAAAATCTATTATTTTAATAATATTTGAATCAGTAATATCAATAGGCTTTACTTTTTCTATCTCTTCTATAGAATAATCATAAAATCGCATTCTTTCCCGTAATGTTTCGCATGCATATTTATCAAATTCTACATGAAATAAAGCGGTATATTTTTCTTGATAAAATCCTTCAGCAAAACCACCAGCACCTGCAAATAAATCTATAAAGGTATTCTGTATCAATTTGCACTATCCTTTACTTGTTTTGAAAAAATTATATCAAATATATTTAGTAAAATCAATAAAATACTAAAATTATTTTAACTTTTAAATTTATTTAAAAATTTTTCTAATTCCAAACCCATATGAATTAAGCTTATCAATTCAGGTTTTGTTTTCTTCCAATTATAATATGTTTGCTCTGTTATATTCAAGCGCTTAGCTAATTTTTTAATAGTAATATTTTCATTATCTTTGTCATATTTCATTTTCATATTATAATCAATAGATACTTTAAATTTTCAAGGATACAATTAAATTTCACACTTCCTATATTATTTTACAAATATATAAACAATATCTATTGTATTTTATCCCTACGATACCAAAATATAAAGCTCAAAATATAAAAAGAACATCAAAAATGTTGCAATTTGCATCTTCTCTCGTAAAACACGCTTGTGTC
>Ga0256828_1001015_pt1 | contig 18083 bp, 21 predicted proteins | sample CV88metaG_FD_185993 | JGI IMG/M metagenome (GOLD analysis project Ga0256828, IMG submission 185993) | Hydrothermal vent microbial communities from East Pacific Rise, Pacific Ocean - CV88 | ecosystem: Environmental > Aquatic > Marine > Hydrothermal vents | place: Pacific Ocean: East Pacific Rise...
AAAAGAAGAAGCAGAAGCAAAAAAATATAATATAACTATCAAAGCTCATGATGCAATAGGTGATGTATTGGTGATGAAACTTCTTTTATCTTATTTGGTACAATTATGCAAAGCACAATTTCCTGGGATAAATCCTATGGAAAAAATGGTAGAATTAACAAAAACACCGATTTTTGTAGAAACTTTTAAATTTGGTAAATACAAAGGCAGAAGTATAGAAGAGGTTTGTGATGAAGATATAGGATATATCAATTGGATGATGGATTCTATGGATTTGGATGAAGATATGAAATATACTCTTGATAGAATTATGGGGCATATATAAAATGGAAGAATTTAATACAAATATGGAGTTAAGAGTATTACTTTTAGCAATTTATAAAGCACCAAGTGAAGATAGTTTGAAAGATGTTTTAAAAACTATGGAAAATAGTAATGTTTTTGATTTAAAAACAGGAAAAAAATATTTAAAAAAATTAAAAGAATTAGATTTTTTAAATGATAATGGTTTAACTTTTATTGGAACTCAAAAAGCCAAAGAGGTTGAATTGGAATTTAAGCTTTAAAAAGATACAATACTCAATGATTAAAGCGAAAAAGAAATTTGGACAAAATTTTCTTACAGATGAAAGTGTATTGATAAAGATCATCGAAGCGATGCCCAACAATAAAAATAAAATTGTTGAGATTGGGCCTGGCTTAGGTGATTTGACAAAGATGCTTGTCAAGTACAAAGATGTAAAAGCATATGAGGTTGATAGGGATTTATACTCTATCTTAAAAGTAAAGTTTATAAAAGAGCTTGATTCTAAACGATTTGAATTAATTTTAACAGATGTTTTAAAAGTTTGGGAAGAGGGCTTGTCGTTAGATGATAATAGATATGATTTGATAGCAAATCTACCATATTATATAGCGACAAATATTATATTAAATGCATTTGAAGATAATAATTGTGAGCATATTATCGTAATGGTGCAAAAAGAGGTTGCAGATAAATTTGTAGCCATAAGTAGCCAAAAAGCATTTTCTGCTCTTGGTGTTATGGCAGAACTACTATGTAGTGAAAGAAAAGTTATTATAAAAGTACCTCCAGAAAGTTTTAATCCACCACCAAAGGTGGATTCATCAGTTATATATCTAAAAAAAGATATGAGTAAAAAACTTGATGATGGTTTTAAAACTTTTTTAAAAACGGTATTTGCACAACCAAGAAAAACATTGATAAAGAATTTATCAGCAAAATATGATAAAAATATTTTAATAAACTTATTTAAGAAATTAGACATAAAAGAAAATATAAGACCACATGAGGTAGAAGCATCTTTGTATAGCCAAATTTATAATAATTTATAATAATAAAGAGGTAATATGGAGAATGTAAAACAGCAAGATACTGCTAAAACAGTAGAATCTAACAATAAAAAAACAGATAAACCAAAAGGTAAAACAGTACCACAAAAAAGAAAACCACCATCAAGTGGTAATGGATGGTATAATGATACAAGAAAAGCTTTTGAAATCAATGAAAAAATTCAAAAAGATAGATTAAATCCACATAATAAATTAAATTTAAAAACAAATGCAAGTGTAAAAATAACACCACTTGGTGGATTAAATGAAATTGGTGGAAATATGATGGTGATTGAAACTGATAAAAGTGCAATTATCATAGATGTAGGTATGAGCTTCCCTGATGAAGCTATGCATGGAGTTGATATTTTAATTCCTGATTTTACTTATTTAAGACAAATCAGAAGTAAATTAGCAGGTATTTGTATCACTCATGCACATGAAGATCATATAGGTGCTATGCCATATTTTTTCAAAGAAATTCAAATTCCAGTATATGGAACATCTTTGCCATTAGAGATGATAGGTGCAAAATTTGATGAACATAAAATGAAACAACATAGAAGTTATTTTAGAGCTGTTCAAAAAAGAAAACCTATTAAAATAGGTGATTTTGAAGTTGAATGGATGCATATAACTCACTCTATAATTGATTGTAGTGCATTGGCTATCACAAGTGAAGCTGGAACTATCATACATACAGGAGATTTCAAAATTGATCATACTCCAATAGATGGTTATCCTACTGATTTTGGAAGATTAGCTTATTATGGAGAAAAAGGTGTTTTAGCACTTTTAAGTGATAGTACAAATTCTCATGGTGCAGGATTTACAAAAACAGAAAAAACAGTTGGTCCTACTTTTGATAGAATATTTAAAGAAGCTTCTAAAAATAGAATTATTATGTCAACATTTAGTTCAAATCTACATAGAGTTGCACAAGCGATTGATAGAGGATTGGCTCAGGGTAGAAAAATATGTGTTATTGGAAGATCTATGGAAAAAAATATAGATGTTGCAATTGATTTGGGATATTTAAAATACAATAAAAAAGATTTTATTGATGCTCATGAGGTAAATAAATATCCAGATTCTCAAGTGCTTATCGTAACAACAGGATCTCAAGGTGAGCCTATGTCTGCATTGTTTAGAATGTCTATTCATGAACATAGACATATAAAAATAAAACCAGATGATCAAATAATACTTTCAGCAAAAGCAATTCCAGGGAATGAAGCAAGTGTAAGTGAAATAATAAATCAATTATTAAAAGCTGGAGCAAAAGTTGCATATCAAAATTATGATAATATTCATGTATCTGGACATGCTTCACAAGAAGAACAAAAGCTTATGTTAAGATTGACTAAACCAAAATTTTTCTTGCCTGTTCATGGAGAATATAACCATGTAATAAGACACTCTCAAACAGGTATTGATTGTGGTGTATTAGAAAGAAATGTTCATATTTTAAGTGATGGTGAACAAGTTGAAATTAGTCCAAAATATATGAAAAAAGTAAAAACTGTAAAAACAGGAAAAGTTTATATTGACAATCAACGAAATAGAAAAATTGCTAATGATGTAGTTTTAGATAGACAAACTATGGCAAATGAAGGTTTTGTTATGATTGTAGCACAAGTAAGTATTAGTGAAAGAAAAGTAAGTTCACCTGCTAGAGTTACATCTTATGGATTAGTTGATACAAAAAGTGAAAAATATTTTGCAAAAGAGATCGAGGATATGCTTGAACATCATTTACAACATGTAAAAGAGGGTATTTTAGAAAATACAAAAGCTTTGGAAGAGGATATTAGAAAAACTGTTAGAAAACATTGTATTAGAAAATATAGAAAATATCCAATGATTGTTCCTACAATTATAGCTCAATAATATATTTACAAATCAATTAATTCAAATATTTTTCAATCTGGTATCCCGACTTCAGTCGGGCTAGATACCACAGTAATATTCAAATTTCCCTACTGCCTGGACTGAAGTCCAGGTTCCAAACCAATTCTTTTTTGGAATCCAGGCTTCAGCCTGGATAAATGTTACAGTTGTATCTAAATTTTTATACATAAAAAGAATTAAATCTCTTAAGCTTAAGCAAATATATATAATACAGTACAATTATAGTAATTGATACAAATGTATTATTAGCAGTTCACTTGACAACTAGGTATTATAGTAAAATTATTATCTTCTAAGTATTCACAGATAGTATCAGATAAATTTATATCATCTTCTAAATATAGTATTTTAAACATTTATTAAATAATCGTCCAAGCTGAATTATGTTGGGTAAATCCAATTTTTGGATAATATGTTGTTGCATTAGGAGCTGATAAAAGTATAATTTTGCATTTTGAATTTAATTGTTCTTGTATTTTTAGAATAAGATTTTTACCAATACCTTTTTTTTGGTATTTTGTATCTACTGCTAAATCAGATAAATAACAACAATAATTAAAATCTGTTACAGCTCTAGCAATACCTATAATATTATTATCTATATTTGCAGTTACAATAATATCTGCATTTTTAATCATACCATTTATAGTGTCTATATCATTAATAGGTCTTCTTTCCCCTAAAGTAGATCTTTTTAATATATCAATAAAATCTTCTGCTGTAATAATTGGATTTATTTTATATTCTATAGTCATTTGAACCTTCTTTTACTTTTCAAATTATATCATAAAAAACTTAACTAAATAATCTTAAAGCTATAAAATAGTATAATATTAGGATATTGTAAATGGCATTTCTACAAAATTAAGATAAGGGATTATAAAGTTGGAATACTTAATAGTAAGTTTTACACATAAAAATACAGATATACAAACAAGAGAGAAATTAGCATTTTCAAATGATTTAGAAAAAGAGATATTTTTAAAACAAGTTATAGAACATATAAATATTAATGAAGCAATTTTAATCTCAACTTGTAATAGGGTAGAATTTATATTAAGTGTCAATAATTGTCATAATGCTGGAAAACATATTATTAAAATTTTATCTCAAAGAGCAAATATAGATTTTGAAGAATTGTATGATTATGCAGATATATATGATAATAAAGGGGCAATTCATCATCTTTTTACAGTTGCTTCATCATTGGATAGTTTAGTTGTTGGTGAAACACAAATAGCAGGACAATTAAAAGATGCTTTTAAATTTGCTATGGCAAAAGGTTTTGCACAACAAAAATTAGCAAGAGTTATGCACTATGCTTTTAAATGTGCAGCAAGAGTTAGAACAGCTACTTCTTTAGGAACTGGTTCTGTTTCAGTTGCTTCTACTGCTGTTGCAAAAGCAAAAGAGATATATAAAGATTCCTCTGATGTAAAAGCTTTAGTTATAGGTGCAGGTGAGATGAGTGAATTAGCTTGTAGGCATTTACTTAAATCAGGATTTGATATTATTATATGTAGTAGAAATCTACAAAAAGCAAAAGTTTTAGCAAAATCTATTATTGATGATGGAAATGGAGCAGAATATTCTGAAGATCAAATAGAAGTTAAATCTTATGATAATTTAATAGAATTATTAAATTCCAAGAGATTACTTGTAACTGCTACTTCAGCACCATATCCTATTATTAAACAAGATATGATAAAAGAGTGTGATTTTGAAAGAAATTGGTTTGATATTGCAGTTCCAAGAGATATAGAACCTATGGATATTGAAAATGTTAATATTTTTAGTGTTGATGATTTACAATGTATTGTCAATGAAAATATTATAGTAAGAGAAGACAAAGCAAAAGAAGCATATTCAATTGTTGGTAGAATTACAATTGAATTTTTTGAATGGATCAAAACTTTAACAGTTGAACCAACTATAAAAGAGATATATCTTCAAGCAAATGCAGCTATAGATAAAAAAGTAGCCAATGCTATCAAAAAAGGTTTTATTTCAGGTGAAAATGAAGAAAACATAAAAAAACTTTGCCATAGTGTTATTAATGAATTTTTATATAAACCAAGTAAACAACTCAGAGAAGTATCAAAAACTATGGAAGGTGATGTTATACTTGGAACTACTCAAAATTTATTTGGTATTAAAGATGATACTTTAATGTTAAATAAATATAAATGTGAACATGCTTTAGAAAATTCTATAAATTAAAAGACCATATCAAATCCACTATTTGTAAAATATGGATTTGAATATCCATTTTGAACACTTAAATTCTGAAGTTGCATAATATTTGTTTTTATATCTATATTCTGAGGACATACTAAAGAACAAGCACCACATAAAGTACAATCCCATATTCCTGATATTTGAATTGCATCAAATTGTTCTTTAGAGTTACTTTCTTTTTTATCTTTTATATATCTATATGATTTATTCAAAGCAAAAGGACCTAAAAAGTTTTGATTTATTTCAAATACAGGGCAAGAACTATAGCAACTATTGCACAAAATACAATTACTTGCTCTATCAATACTATCAACATCATTTTGAGAAATAGGTTCATTAGATTTATTATGTAAATAAGCCTTTGATTGTTTTAATTTTAATTCTATATTACTATTATCAACAATTAAATCTTTTAAAATAGGTATATTTTTAAGAGGTTCAATAATATCATTATTGTTAATATTTGAAATACAGCTAAGTTTTTCAATTCCATTGACTCTAATAGCACAACTTCCACATATACCACTTTTGCAACCATAGCTAAATCCTAATGAACTATTGTGGTGAGTTTTTATATATTCTAAAGCATCTAAAATATTTGTAATTTTTTCATCTATAGAGTATTCTTTATTTGTTACTATAATTTTCATTTAATTCTCTCCAAAGAAGTTGCCACTATTTCTTTAGCAGTGGTTACCATATTTTTAAATTCTATAATCTCTTTTATCTCAATATTATATATTTTTTCTTTATTAGTGGCACCTAATAATTGTATATCTTCTTCTATTTGTAGCAATTTTTGTTTTGCTTGTAAAAGTTTTTCTTTATTTTTATCTATTCCTACATTGTGATATAGTATATTCCCAAAATCTTGTTTTAAATCAGATATATTTTTTTGATTTTGTATAGTATATAAAGTATTTATATATTGTACATCTTGTATAAATTCTTTATAGTCTTTTTCTAATACATCTACATTTTGTATATCTAATATAGTACCTAAATACTTTCCAAAAGTTATAATTTCTAATAAAGAATTTCCACCTAATCTATTTATACCATGTACAGTATTACAAGAAACTTCCCCTATAGCATAAAGGTTTGTCAGTGATGTTTCGCACTCTTTATTTACTTTAATTCCACCCATACTATAATGACTTGAAGGAATTATTGGTATAATATCTTTATCTAATTCTAAATTAGTAAAAGTTTTTACAAGTTTATATTCTTGAGGCATTAAAGATATTATTTTTTTATATCCTAATTTTCTTAGATCCAAAAATACATCTTCTTTATTTTTTATTTTATCATAAATAGCTTTTGCTACAACATCTCTTGGAGCTAATTCATCTACAAATCTTTTACCATCAGAAGTTATAAGAATACCACCTTCTCCTCTTGCTGATTCACTTATTAAAATATGTTTATTTGGTAATTTTAGAGCTGTTGGATGAAACTGTATAAAATCTAAATATTGTAACTCTATATTGCAATTAATTGCAGCACTGATACCATCTGATGTTGTATAGTTAGAGTTTGTTGTGTGATTAAGATATACTCCTGCATAACCACCTGTTGCAATAATAATTTTTGAAGCTAAAAATTGTTTAACTTCCATAGTTCTTAAATCTAATGCAGTTATCCCTTTTGCTTCATTATGATCTTTTATTATATTTAAAAGCATAGTATCATATATAAATTGTATATCTAAAGAAATTGCTATATCATATAAGGTGTGTAAGATTTTTAATCCAGTATAATCAGAACTATAACAAGCTCTTTTATGACTAGCTCCACCTAAAAATCTTTGTGCTATATTATTGTTTGTATCTCTACTAAAAGCAACTCCTAAATCATCAAGCCATTTAATGGTCTCAGGTGCATTTTCACACATAAATTTTACAATATCTTCATTTGCATAAGACTTAGCAGCTTTCATTGTATCTTTTATATGCTCTTGTATAGAGTCATTTTTATTTAAAGCTGCATTTATACCACCTTGAGCTTGTGCAGTTGCAGAGGCACTTGGCATAGTTTTTGTTATAATTGTTACATCGATGTTTCTTTGTTTTAAAACAATAGCACAACTTAAAGCTGCTCCTCCTGAACCAACTATTATAACTCTATTCATATTCATTCCAAAATTCTTTTATTTGAGCAGAAGAGTGTATATCTTCCTCTTCATCTTCAAAATGTTCTTCCTCTTTGTATGTAAAATTTGTAATATTATTTTCTTTCTTATCTAATGCTTCAATTTGTGCCAATACATCATCTAAATCTATATTTTCCTCTTTTTTTACAATAATTTTTTCTTCCTCTTTTGGTTCTTCAATAGTTATCTCAGGTTCTATTATTGTTTGTATAGGAGTTTGTATTTCTTGTGGTGTTTCTATATGTGTTTTAATTTGTTTTTTTGTTTGTTTTTTTGTTTTAAGTTTTTCATATTCTGCTAATATTTTTTCATACTTTTCAAAATCAAGTAATATAAATTGAGGCCTTCCATCTCTTAATATAATAGCTTTATCTATTTGCTTTGTTGTGATTTTATCAAAAATCATTTTACTTTGTCTTATAAGTTGTGTAGATGAATACATCTGATTAGATGAGTATAATAAATGTTGCATTTCTTTCTCCGTTTATTACAAAATAATATGTCATACTATATGTATTGTAGTTTGTAATATTATACCAAGAAATATTATAAATTAAATTAAATTGATAAAAGATAATTTATAAATTACCTTTTATCTTAAAATTAGTTAGAAGCTTTACAGTTATTTAATCTTCTATCAAATAAAATATTACATTCATTTGAATTCATAGCTTTTACTGCCGCAAGAACAGCTAAATCAACAAGTGGTTCAAGAATAACAACACTCATATAAGCAGATCCAAAACTAAGTACATTACTTATATTTTCAGCACCAAAACCTTGTCCATAAAATGCCCAAAATGCAACCCAAGATACAATAGCACCTTCCCAAACTATACTCATTTTTAACATTTGAGAATAAGATATATCTTTATATGCTGTATTCTCTGGTATAATTTTTTTAACAGCCATATTCAAAATCAACATACTTGCAAGTAATGTTGTTACATTTATACCATATTGTGGTAAATCAAATGGTGCAAAGAATAATCCTTGAACTAATAATCCTGTTGCTAATCCAATAGCTGCTGGAGCAATTCCAAATACTAAAAAAATTGTTGTTCCAAGTATTAAATGAACTTCACTTACTCCAATTGGATAATGTGGTAAAACTTCAAAACAACAAAATACTATTATTGTAGCAATAATAGATTTTAATATTAAAGATATCAATCCATTTTGTTTAATATTATCAACTGCTAATTTTGCTGTTGCACCTAACACTCCTGCTGCTGTACCATAACTTAGTAACATTTTTGCACCGCTTACTACTCCTGCTTCTATATGCATAATTTTTCCTTTTTTTGTAATTTTTTTTATTGAGATTTTAAATATATTTTGGTGGTGCTTTTGCTGGTTGTAAATATTCAAAAGCTTTAAGGTGGTATTGAAAATTATTATCTATACTGCATAACTTATACAAAGTTGAATACATAGCAATAATAGATAGTTTAAAGTATAATTTTTTAAACCCTCTTAAATGCTTCATTTTGAAATTTTACAAACTCTCAACTATTTCAATTTTTTCAATAGTATCATTTTGTCTAATACTATCTAAAACTTCAAAACTATCTTTGTCATTTTCTTGAATTTGACCAAATGTAGTATGAACACCATCTAAATGTGGACAATCCACAAAACAGATAAAAAACTGGCTACCACCTGTATTTGGTCCTGCATGTGCCATAGAGATTGTCCCTTTTTTATGAATTTGATTTGGTGCATCAGTTTCACATGCAATTGCCCAATCAGGACCACCCATACCTGTACCATCTGGGCAACCACCTTGAGCCATAAAGTTTTCTATAACTCTATGGAAAGTTAATCCATCATAAAATCCATCATTTGCCAATGTTGCAAAATTTGCAACAGTATTTGGTGTAGTTTCAGGAGTTAATTTTAATGTAATCACTCCTTTATTTGTTGTGATCTTTGCATAAGCAAATTTTGATAATTCTTCTTGTGTATAATCATATACTTTTAATTTTGGTCTTCCCCACATAATTTCTCCTTATTATTTTTGGTATTGTACCTTAAGATAGTTAAATTTTACTAAAATTTTTATAATTTCTCTAAAAACAGGCACTGCTGAATTAGAAGCATAATAATAATACCAATGTTTACCAAAAGCAACAGGTTCTCTAACTGTTACACCTAAAGTGTATCTATGCTTTTTATCATTTGCAAAACCAAAAAATGAACTCATATATCTTCTTTTATATCTACCACCCCGTGCCATATTTGCTGTTCCTGTTTTCCCTCCGATTTCAAGTCCATCTATTTTTGTTTTTGTTCCTGTTCCATTTTGAACAACATTTATTAGTAATTTTTTCATAATATTAGCTGTTCTTTGTGATAAAACTTTAATAGGTTTTGATTTCATTGTCGTTTGAGCAATCGTAGGTGTTACAATATATCCATTATTATTAAATACAGTATAAGCTTTTAGTATTTGCATAAATGATGCTCTCATCCCTTGCCCATAAGATACAGTTGCTTTAAATACATTTTTCCTATCACTATTTTCAAAAGCACTTAGTTCCTTTAAAGTTGGCATATTCCCAACTTTTTCATAAGGTAAATCTATACCTGTTTTTTTTGTTAATCCAAAAGCTCTATATCCCTCTAAAAGTTCTGAACCTTTAAGTCTTTGTGCTAATTGCAAAGTTCCTATATTGCTTGAATATGTAATAATATCAGATAATGTTAAATAATGCTTTGAAAATTGGTGGTCATCTCTAATAGTCCATCGTCCAATTTTAATAGCACCTTTTTTATATTTACCATCTTTATTCTTTGAACTTTTATTATATGCAAAAATAAGTTCATCTAAAGAGGCTCTTCCTTTATTTAATACAAGTGAAATAGCTATAGGTTTTACTACAGAACCAGGTTCAAATGTTTGTTCTATTGCATTTATATTAAGATAAGGAACTTCATCTTGTTTGATATGTGCAGGATTAAATCTATTTGAAGAAGCCAAAGCTAAAACTTCTCCTGTACGGCTATCTAATACAGAAGCTATAATCTCTTTTGCTTCAAGTTTTTCTTTATATTTATCCAAAACTAATTCAATATTTTTTTGAAGTCTAAGTGGAATATTTAATTTAATATCATCCCCATCTTTTCTTGTTTTTATTATAGAATCTTTATTAAATATAACATAGGATAAAATATCTCTTTCCCCTTTTAAAATCCCATTTCTCATATTATTTAATTGTGTATTGTATTGTTTTTCTAACCCTTTGATTGCTTTTACTCTTAATTTACCATTATTATTATCTCTTTTACTAACATATCCAATTACAGGAGTCAATGTATCTTTATATGGATATAATCTTGATTCCCCTGTTTCATATAGATCTAATCCATATACAATTCTACTTCCATGTACATTTATAGCTTTAAATACTTTTAGTTTTTGTAGTTTATAAGCTAATAATTTTAAATTTTTTGCATCTCTACTTGATATTTTTCTTGATAATATTAAAAAACCTGGATTTTTTAGAGATTTATTTATTTTTTGTAATAATTCTTTTGAATCTATATCGCTATAGATAGAAAATAATTTTACAAAAAGATTTTTTTTATTTGTATCTAATGATTTTGTATTTATTGTTGCTGTATATATTTTTTTTGAAGTTGCAATTTTAAAGTTATCTTTACTTAATATATCACCTCTTAGTGCTATATCTTGTTTGGTAGTGCTTAAAGATGGTAGTTTTCTATTTTTTTCAATTGTATTTAAAATAGAATTAACTAATATCGCTAAAGCTATAAAAATTAATCCAAGAGTAATTGTTATTTTTTTTACTCGTCTTAAATCTTGTGTATCTTTTTTGTTTTTATCCATTCTTATCCAAAGTATGTTATACTGTTGATATATTTTATCAAAAAAATGATTAAGGCTGCAAATGCAAATAAAACAGATATACAATTACCTTGATTCTTTAAGTAGTTTCAAAGAGCAAGAAAAATGGGATAATAGTGGTTTAATTGTTGGGAATATGAATGATGAATTTACTAAACTTTATATTACTCTTGATATAGATGAAGAGTTTTTAAAACAAGTTACAAAACATAGTTTAATCATATCTCATCATCCACTAATTTTTAGTGGTTTAAAAAAGATTAATTATAATACATATAGTTCAAAACTTTTAAAAATACTTATAAAAAAAGATATAAAACTTATCTCTATGCATACAAATATAGATAAATCTCATCTAAATAGATATGTTATGGAAAAAGTTTTAAATTTTAATATCACATCTTCAAATGATTTTATACTTACAGCAGAAGTTAATATGAGTTTTAAACAATTAAAAAAATATATCAAAGAAAAATTAAATCTAAAAGTTATAAAAAGTGTAAAATCACATAAATTTATAAAAAATATCTCTTTATGTACAGGAAGTGGTATGAGTTTGATTGATTATATTTCAACAGATTGTTTTTTAACAGGTGATATAAAATATCACGATGCAATGGAAGCAAAAGAGAGAAAAATTTCTCTAATAGATATAGGTCATTGGGAAAGTGAAAGGTATTTTTCAACTATGCTTATTGGTTTATTGGAAAATTATTTGAAAAAAAATAAAATAAATGGTATAATAGGGGAAAATAAAAACCCATTTGAATATAATTAAAGGAAAAACATTGAATAAACATTTAGAACAACTTGTAAAGTTATCAAAATTTGACAGAGAATTAAGTGGTTTTGAACCAAAAATTAAAGAAGAAAATAAAAAATTGAAAGTTTTTTTAAAAACTGTTGATGAATTGAATGAAAAAATTGAAAAACTTTATGCTGAGATTGATGATGCTAAAAATAAAAGAATTAAAAATGATATTAATCTAAAAGAGCTTCAGGATAAAATAGAAAGTATTTCTAAAAAATATGATGAAGTAAAAACAGAAAAAGAAGCAAAAGCACTTCAATTAGAAGAAGAGATTGCAAAAGAACAAATTTCATTTGCAAATGATGAGATTGTTAGATTAGAAAATTTATGTGCAACAAAAGAGGAAGAATTAGAGGAATTAAAAGCAGAACTTGCAACAGAAGAACAAGATGTTCAAGAGATAAAAGATGCTGTAAATAAAACATTAGAAGATATAGATAAACAAAGAGCTGAAATATCTGAGCAAAAAGCAAAGTTATCAGAAGAAATTGATCCTAAAATTTTAGGATTTTATGAAAAAATCAAAAGATGGGCGAATGAAACAGCTGTAGTAGAAGTTAAAAATCAAGCTTGTTACGGTTGTCATATGAAACTAACAAACAGAGCCTATAGTGAATTTATCACTTCTGATGAGATTTCTACTTGTCCACATTGTGGAAGAATTATCTATAAGTCTGACGAAGAGTAAGAACTGTTAAGCAAAAATGTTTAAATATTTTTATTTCATTTTTGCTTTAGTTATTTATATTTTATCTATCCCTTTTTTAATCTTTAAATCGAAAAATCCAAAATACAAAGAGGCAATCCCTGCAAAGTTTTTTTTAAAAAACAATCCACCACTTAAAGAAAATAAATTATGGTTTCATAGTTGTTCAGCAGGGGAAACAGTTGCTTTAAAACCTATTTTGGAATATTTTAAACAAGATGATATTAATCTTACAGTTATTACAAATACAGGATTTCAAAAAGCACAACAATTCACTTCCAATGTAGGATATCTGCCATTTGAGATATTTTTGCCTTTTTGGATAACAAAACAAAAAGCTTTGGTAGTAATGGAAGCAGAACTTTGGTATATGTTGTTTTTAGTTGCAAAATCAAAAGGGACAAAAACTATTTTAATTAATGCAAGGATTAGTGATAAATCATATAAAAGTTATAAAAAATTTAGTTTTTTTTATAAACAGATTTTTAAATATATAGATAAAATATATTCTCAAAGCGAAGAAGATAAACAAAGACTTCAAGAGCTAGGAGGAAAGAATATAGAAGTTATAGGTAATATAAAGTTGGTTAATTTACCAAAAATCACCAAACAACTAACTAAACCAAATAAAACGATTATCACAGCAGGAAGTACACATAAAACTGAAGAGGAATTGATCTTAAATGCTTGGGATAAATCGTATGGAAAACTTATACTTGTACCAAGACACCCTGAGAGATTTGATGAAGTTTATGAACTTGTAAAATCAAGATATACCAATAGTGATATATCATTTCATAGATACTCTTTACAAGAAGATTTCAATAGTGATATAACTATTGTAGATAAAATGGGAGAATTAAATAATATTTATAATATAAGTGATGTGGTTATTTTAGGTGGTGGATTTATAAAAACAGCAGGTGGGCATAACCCTATTGAACCTGCATTTTTTAATTGTAAACTTATAAGTGGAGATATTATTTTTAATCAAAAATCTCTTTTTGAGTGTGTTAATGATTATTATCTAATAAAACCAGAACAATTAAAATCATATCTACAAGATATAAAAAATTTAAAACAATCTTCAATAGGAGAAAAAGGGGATATCTCTAAAATCATAGAAGAGTTATCAAATATTTGATATAATAAGATTAGAAAACAAAGGAAAATAATGGATTTTAAACAAATCACAAAAGATGTACTTTTAACAGAAGCAAATGAATTAACTCTTGCTGCTTCAAAACTTGATAATAGTATGCAAAAAGCAGTAGAGTTAATATCACAATGCAAAGGTAAACTAATAGTAACAGGTGTAGGGAAATCTGGTTTAGTTGGGGCAAAAATTGCAGCAACTCTAGCAAGTACAGGAACAAGTAGTTTTTTTATACACCCAACTGAAGCTATGCACGGTGATCTTGGAATGATAGGAAAAGATGATATTGTACTTGGGTTATCTTATAGTGGAGAAAGTGCTGAATTAATCCAAATTTTACCACATCTAAAAAGATTTAATATACCACTTATTGCTATGTCTAAATCATCAAATTCAACATTAGCACAAGCAAGTGATGTTCATATTGATATTAGTATTACAAAAGAGGCTTGTCCCCTTGATATAGCACCCACTTCTTCTACAACTTTAACTATGGCTTTAGGTGATGCACTTGCTGTTTGCCTTATGAAATATAACAACTTCCAAAAAGAGGATTTTGCATCTTTTCATCCAGGTGGAAGTTTAGGAAAACAACTTTTTGTAAAAGTTGATGATTTACTTCAAAAAGATAATTTACCTATAGTAGATCAATCAACAACATTAAAAGAAGCGATTGTTATTATGAGTGAGGGGAGACTTGGAAATGCTATTGTTTTAAATGATAAAAAAGAGGTTGTTGGGCTTTTAAGTGATGGGGATTTAAGAAGATATATGATGAAAGATAATTTTTCACTTGATACAAAAGTTATAGATATAGCAACTTCAAATCCAAAATATATAGATGATAAAAATATTTTAGCGACAACTGCTTTAAATATAATAGAAGAGAATAAAATACAACTTTTACTTGTATTAAACAAAGATAAAACACTATATGGTGTTTTACATATACATACATTAGTAGAAGCAGGGATAAAATAATGGAACAAATCAGATTAAACAAATTTATATCACACAATAGCAGATTTAGCAGGAGAGAAGCAGATCAACTTATCCAAGATGGTAAGGTAAAAATAGAAGGTAAGGTTATCACTGATTTATCTACAAAAGTGACACCTGATACAGTTGTAAAAGTAAATGATAGAACAGTTAAAGTTGATAAAAGCAGACCAAGTACAGTTATAGTTTACAATAAACAAAAAGGGGAAATAGTATCAAAAAAAGATCCACAAGGCAGAAAAACTATTTATGATACATTACCTAAAAAATTTAGCCATTTTATCCCTATAGGAAGACTTGATTATGCAAGTGAGGGGGTATTGCTTCTTACAGATGATGTTGATATTGCCAATGCTTTGATGCACTCAAATTTAGAAAGAGTATATAAAATCAAAATAGCAGGAGCAATCACTGATGCTATGCAAACAGCTATGCAAGATGGATTAATCTTGGATGATGCCACAAAAGGTGCATACAAAGATACACAAATTACATCTATGCACTTTGCACCATTTAATAGATACCTAATCCAAAAAAATACATCAAATTTTTCTATTTTAAAAGTTGCTATTAGTGAGGGTAAAAATAGAGAATTAAGAAGATTTTTTGCCTCATTTGATACACCTGTAGTTGATTTGAAAAGGATAGATTTTGGTGGTATTACTTTAAATAATCTACCATCTGGGAAAAACAGATATTTAGATAGAAAAGAATATCAAGATTTAAGAGCTTATATCAAAGATCAAACTAAAAATGCAAAATAGTTTTACTTTAGTAGAAACATTAATAAGTTTAATTCTTGTTTCTATTATAGTAAGCAGTTTTACAAAACTTATTACTAAATCTGATGATGAAACAATATATCAACAACTAGTAACAATAGATAATCAATTTAATTTCAATCATACTATTTTATATAATTCAAATATAAAGTTTAATTTTTAGGTTTATTTATAATGCAAAAAGCCCAAGTTTTAAACTTGGGCTTACAACATTATACCACTTAATTACTATTGAAGTAATCTTGTAACATTTTGTTGCATTGCATTCGCTTGACTTATAGCATAAGTTCCTGCTTGTGCAATAATATTTTGTTTATTGAAGTTTGCTGTCTCTTGTGCATAATCAACATCTCTAATAACAGACTCAGCTGCTTTTAGGTTTGTTTGTGCAGTAGATAAGTTTCTAATACTTGATTCTAATTGATTTTGAGTAGAACCATAATCAGATCTCCAGCTATTTAGTTTAGTTAAAGCATTATCAATTTCAACTAACATACCTCTTGCTGCAGAAGCATTTGCTGCTCTGTTTGTTGAAGAAATAGAGTGTGCACCTGCAGTTGAAGAATCAATACTTCCTTTCATACTTGATAAGCTTAGTCCAGATGTATTCGCTTGAACTCCAGATGAAGTACTAATTGTATTTGCACTTGTTTCACCCATTTGGAATGTTAAAGATGAAGCTGCTGAATTACTACTTGATGATTTTTGTAATAATTGTACATTATTATAATTTGTTTGTGTAGCAATATTATCTAATTGAGTTAACAATTTTTTGATATCTTTAGCAATAGCTTGTTGACCAGCTGTACTTGTTGTAGCAGTACCTGCTTGTAGTAATTTTTGTTTAACAATATCTAAGATATTTGATTGTTCACCCATAGCTTTATCAGCAATTTGTGTAAGAGCAACAGCAGAGTTACCATTTGATATAGCTTGACCTAAAGAAGAAGCTTGTGTTCTTAATTTATCAGCAATCGCCATACCAGAAGCATCATCACTCGCTTTGTTAATTCTTAAACCAGAAGATAATTTCTCTAAAGAACTTCTTAAATTTTTGTTTGTTTGTGTTGCAGATTCTTGTGCATTTAAAGAAGCAACATTTGTATTAATTCTCATAATATATCCTTTTATTTTATGACACATTGTGAATAAAATTCACGACGGAAAACATTCTCATTCAAACATAGTTATCCTGAGCATAGAGTCTTTGAACTCTTCGGTAATTATCATTACCTATACTTTGAAATTATGACATACCATTTCTTAAAGTTAGATTAAATAAATATAACTTTTATGATATTAATACCCGCTAATCTCTTTTATAGTTTCGATAGTTTTAATATTGCTATTAACTCTTTGTTTCATATTAAAATTTTTAATATGTTTTGACAAGATTTTCATATATTTTTTATGATTTCTTGAGTTTGGTTCAAAACTACAAAGTTTTTTTTGAATTTTTAAAATATCATCAGGGATAGGTGTTCTGTCTGTCATGCTTATCTCCTGTATTATTTATACTGAAATTATGACATACCATTTCTTAATATTAGATTAAATTAGTAAAGATATCCTATATTATTTCAATCCAATATTCATATATTTTCTCATTTTTTTAATTTGTTTAGAGTCAAAAGTATCTTCTAAAATCTCTTCTGAATCATCTCTTATAGTTGATCCAAATGGTTCTATAATACCACTACTTCCTGCCATATCTTCATTTGAGCTATTTGCTACACATACATAACATTGATTTATCACAGCTAGTGCTTGAGTTAAAGTTTCTAAATTTTCTTTTCGTGGTTTTCCCCACATTGCAGGGATTAAAATAATATCTGCACCTTGTAGTTTTTGCCATAATTCTACAAATCTTAATTCAAAACATATTACAGAAGCTATTTTAATTCCATTAATCTCTATAATTTTTATATCCTCTTCATCTCCAGCTGTAAAATATTTTTTTTCATCATTTAATACAAACAGTTGAACTTTTGATTGAGTATGTACGATTTTACCTTGATAAAAAATATGCAAAGTATTAAAATACTCTTCATTAAATTTTGTTGTCATTGTTAAAGATATAATTCTTTTAGTTGATAATTCTTTT
>Ga0256828_1001016_pt1 | contig 18081 bp, 13 predicted proteins | sample CV88metaG_FD_185993 | JGI IMG/M metagenome (GOLD analysis project Ga0256828, IMG submission 185993) | Hydrothermal vent microbial communities from East Pacific Rise, Pacific Ocean - CV88 | ecosystem: Environmental > Aquatic > Marine > Hydrothermal vents | place: Pacific Ocean: East Pacific Rise...
GGATTGAAAGATGAATTTGAAACATTTAAAAGAGAATTGGCAAAAATAACGGATTATGTTGATTTTACAGGAGTAAACACGGTCACAAAAAATCCAAATAATTTTTGGGATTCTACACATTTGCGGATAGAAACCACACCGATTATCATGAAAAATGTGATTAGAGATCAAAATAGAAGAACAGATGAAAATATTGGTGTACTTGTCAGTAAAAAAAATATTGAAGAATATTTAAAAAGCCAGGCAAAGCAATATCAAAAAATTGATTTGAAAAAAATATTTGATGAAAATTTGAAAGATGTTATATCATTTTAGAAAAGCAATGATATTTTATTTGGATTTTAAAGACCTGTTGAAGGAAATATGATATGATATTAATATATAGGGTAAGGAGTTAGAATGACATATGTTACAAAAATATATATGCCGGATAAAGAAAAATTTAAAGCATACATAGACGGAATTTATGAAAGTGGATGGTTGACCAATAACGGTCCTTTGGTTCAGAAATTAGAAAAAGAACTTGAAGCTTATTTGGGAGTTAAAAATCTGCTTTGTGTCTCAAGCGGTACAGATGCATTGCAGATTGCCTACAGGATTTTGGAAATGGAGGGGGAAGTGATTACGACACCTTTTAGTTTTGTTGCCACGACCAGTGCTATAGCGGTAGAGGGGTTAACTCCTGTTTTTGCTGATATCGATAGTAACTCTTTCAATATAGATCCTGAGAATATCGAAGATACGATCAATGAGAAAACATGTGCTATTGCACCGTGTCATGTATTCGGTAATGCCTGTGAGATAGATGAAATCGATAAAATAGCTGAAAAATATGACTTGAAAGTTGTTTATGATGCTTCTCATGCTTTTGATGTTCAGTACAAAGATAAACATATTCTGAATTACGGAGATATCTCTGTAATCAGCTTTCATGCGACAAAAATGTTCCAGACCATTGAGGGAGGCGCTATTGTTATTAAAGATGATGCCTTGTATGAGAAAGCAAAAATGGTAAGAAATTACGGCAGTGGCGGACCGGACTCTGTAGAAATGTTAGGGGTCAATGCTAAAATGAATGAAGTTGAAGCAGCAATGGGACTTTGCATGCTCGAGGAAGAAGATATTATTCAAAAAGAGCGAAAAGAGAGTCACGAATTTTATACAAGTCAGTTAAAAGAGTATGTTCAGCTACAAAAAAAGAATGAAAATGCTACACAAAGTTATAGTTATTTCCCTGTTGTATTCAAATCTGAAGATGAGATGCACAGAGTCAGAGAGGCGTTACTCGAACAGGATATAGCAGCTCGCCAGTATTTTAAACCTTCATTGGATACACTTCCTTATGTTGAACATCGAAAGGTTATGCATAACTCAAGGGATATTGCAAGCAGGATACTTGTCATACCGATGCATTCAGGTGTTGAACCTAAAGTCAGTGAAATTATTATAGAAACACTTAAAAGGAGTTGATGATGCAAAAACGAATACTTTTTCTCGGAGGTTCTAAATTTCAGATCCCTCCCATCAAATATGCCAAAGAACAAGGACATTATGTCATTACCTGTGATTATCTCCCTGACAATCCAGGGCATAAATATGCTGATGAGTATTATAATGTCAGTACAACGGACAGAGAAGATGTCCTGGCATTGGCAGAAAAATTAAAAGTAGACGGGATCGTAGCTTACGCTTCTGATCCGGCAGCTCCGACACAGGCGTATGTAGCAAATCTTATGGGTTTACCGTCCAACCCTTATGAATCAGTAGAGATTCTTTCCAGAAAAGATTATTTTAGAGCATTTTTGGAAGAGAATGGATTTTTAGTACCGAGATCGGAGAGCTTTGAAAGTATAGGAAAGGCCTTTGCATGGTTTGATGAACTTGATAAACCTGTCATAGTAAAACCTGTGGATTCATCCGGAAGCAAAGGGGTTTCAAAGGTTTATACGGAAGAAGAGCTTCTTCATGCTTTTACCTATGCATTAGAGTTCTCACGAGCAAAAAAAGTAGTTATAGAAGAATTTTTTGTAAGAGATGGTTATCAGGTCGCCGGTGACGGTTTTGTAGTGGAAGGAAAGCTTGTGTTCAGATGCTGGGCAAATGAACATTTCGATAAAAACTGTAATCCGTTTGTTCCTATCGGTGAGAGTTTTCCTTCAGTTATGACAGAGTATACACTACAGCAGGCACAGAGTGAGACACAAAGACTGTTAGACCTGCTTCATATGAAGCAGGGCGCATTGAATTTTGATTTTCATTACAATACAAACGGTGATTTTTCGTTTTTAGAACTTGGTCCCAGAAACGGCGGTAATCTGATCCCTGAAGTCATTAAATATGCTACAGGTGTGGATCTTGTTAAATATACGGTAGATTCTGCATTGGGTCTTGACTGCAGTGATCTTCATATGAAAGAGGTGGATGGATTCTATTCCTCCTATATGCTGCATGCTATTGAAGACGGTATTGTTAAAGAGATCTGGTACAGTGATGAGATCAAGAATAATATAGTAGAAGAGAATATTTTTATAAAACCGGGTGATGAAGTAAAGAAATTCGATGGTTCCAATCATACACTTGGTACAATGATCATGAAATTCAATTCACAGGAAGAGATGCTTGAGAAAATGGATAATATGGAAAAATATTTAAAAGTCATTATAAAATAGTGAAAAGTAATTAAAAGGCGGTCTGATGAAAGTATCTGATTACGTAATTGAGTTTTTGGTTCAACATGATATTGATAAAGTATTTGGATACATAGGAGGCAATAATGCCCATTTGTTTGATTCAGTAGATAAACATAATGCTATCGAACTGGTAAATGCAAGGCATGAACAGGGTGCCGGTTTTGCTGCAGAGGGTTATGCCAGAGTCACAGGCAAAACAGGAGTGGCGACAGCTACCAGCGGTCCCGGGGGGACAAACCTGATTACACCGATCGCAAGTTGTTTTTTAGATTCTGTACCTTCGCTTTTTATCGTGGGTGATATCAATTCTTTTGAACGTGATAAATCAAAAGGTATGCGGCAAATCGGATTTCAGGATATAGATATAGCCAGTATCGTGGAACCGATCACAAAACATACTGTTTTCATTGATGATATACACAACCTTAGGTATGAACTTGAAAAAGCCTATTATTTGACACAAGAGGGTAGAAAAGGTCCTTCTCTTATTTGTATTCCCGTAAACTTTCAATATCAAACAGATTATGATCCGAATCAAGAGAGTTCTTTTTTTGACAGTGATGAATATCACAATATGATCCAGAAAGAAAAAATGGATATCAATGATCAGGATATTAAAACAGCAGTCACTTTCATAGAACAGGCTGAACGGCCTGTAATCCTTGTTGGGCATGGTATTAAACTTTCAAATGCTGAATCCGAACTCTATGCATTATTACAAAAGACAAATATTCCTATTGTACACTCGTTAATGGGGAAAGATATTGTAAAATCAAACTATACATACAATTTGGGATTTATAGGTAGATGGGGAAACCGCTATGGAAATCTGGCACTAGCCAATGCCGACCTTATCATTGCGTTAGGTTCAAGAATAGATCCTTTGCAGACAGGAAGAAGTAAAGACGGTTTTTCAAAACATGCAAAGATCATACAGGTAGATATCGACCCCAATGAGTTGGAAGCACGGATACCTATAGCCTTACCGGTTTTGGGTAATGTAAAAGAATTTCTGATAAAGCTAAACAGACATGAGCTTAATATCGACATTGATCCTTGGCACACGAAAGTCCTTGATTATAAAAAACGTTATCCGCATCAATATGAGATCGATAAAACCGATAAGATAGGCAATCAGATCATTTCATATATTTCTGAGTGCTCACGTGAAGGTGATATTTTTACGGTGGATGTAGGTGAACACCAAATGTTGGCAGCGCAGGCATTGGATGTTAAAGAGGGACAGAGAGTACTTTTTACCGGAGGGCTTGGGTCTATGGGCTTTGCCCTGCCTGCGGCGATAGGCGCAACATTAGGAAGTCATCAGCGGACTATAGTTATTTCAGGTGACGGTGGACTTCAGATGAATATCCAGGAACTTGAAGTGATCCATCATCGTAGCCTTCCCATCAAGATATTTGTTATAAACAATGCCAGTTTGCATATGGTCTCACTCATGCAGAACGGTTTTTTAGAAGGAAGACATGTCGGTACCAAAGAAGATTACAGTGCTCCTGATTTCAAGAAAGTTGGGGAGGCATACGGTATTCAAAGTTACCAGGCTTCAGATATGGATGAAATCAAAAAGCTCATTGCCCATTGTATGCAAAATGATACTCCCCAGATCATTGATATTCAAATACCGGGTGAACATATGACAGTTACCCCACTGCTTGATTACAGCAGATCATTTGAAGATATGAGTCCTTACTTAGATAGAGAAGAGTTAGAAGTACAAATGATCTCAAAAGTAAAAAAATAAAATGTCTGATAATTTAAAAGCCAAAGGTGTAAGTGCCCTGATCTGGGATTTCTTTGGGAAGATCGCTAAATTCGGAACTACATTTATTGTTACGATCATATTGGCAAGATTGTTGGAGCCTTCTGATTTCGGATTGATCGCGATGGTCATGGTTGTTGTAATGATCGCTATGATTTTCACGGATGTGGGACTTGGTTCGGCACTGATCCAACGTCGAAAAGTGCTTCAGATACATTATGATTCAGTCTTTTATTTCAATATATTCATCGGAGGGATCTTAACTTTAGTTACATTCCTGTCAGCAGAATCCATAAGCAGTTTTTACAATAATGAACGACTCATACCTTTAACACAAGCCATAGCATTTCTATTTGTGATCAATGCATTCAGTAGTGTGCAGACCAACAAGTTACGTAAAGAATTGAACTATGCTGCATTGGCTAAGGCCAATGTCATGGCTGCAGTATTAAGCGGTATTACCGGTGTTACCCTGGCATTTTACGGTGCAGGGGTTTGGAGTTTGGTAGCTCAAGTACTTTCCAGAAGTATATTCTATAATATTTTTGTCTGGTATGCATCTAAATGGGTACCGACTTTAATGTTTTCATTAAAAGCATTAAAGCAATTATGGGGGTTTGGATTCCGTATGTTTTTATCCGGATTACTTGACAGGATATATACCCAACTTGATACATTGATCATTGGTAAATTATTCTCTTCTGCAACACTTGGTTTTTTTGATCAGGCAAAGAAGTTAAATGCAATGATCATACAATTCTCTTCGAGCAGTATCATGGCTGTAATGTTTCCTGTTTTGAGTAAAATACAGAATGACCTTCCAAGATTTCAAAATACGGCAATAAAAACACTAGGGATCATCAGTTTTGTTGTTTTCTTTCTTTCCGGTATCCTATATCTTATATCACAAGAATTGATCGTTCTTTTATTTACGGAAAAATGGCTGCCTTCTGTAGTTTATTTTCAAATTCTTGTTATGAGCGGTTTTGCCTATCCTGTCAGTTCTCTATTGGTCAATATTTTAAGTAGCCGCGGAAATTCAAAAGCTTTTCTAAGATTGGAGATATATAAAAAGATCATACAGAGTATCAACCTTATAATGGTCTTTTACTGGGGGATCATAGGATATCTTTACGGATTACTTGCAGTTTCTGTTTTGGGTGTAGCACTCAATATTGCATTTGCTGCTAAAGAAATAAAATTGTCTTTTTCAGCATTTGCCAAACCACTGTTACTCCAGGCATTAATAACGATCATTACAGTAGGTATTGTAGTAATAGTAACAAATAAATTAGTACTTTCTGGCATAGTAATGATCTTGATCAAAACAGCTATTTTTTCTCTTATTTATTTGCTGATAAATAAACTTTTGGGAACAAGTTCTTTGGAGTATGTAATCCAACAGTTCAAACAGATCATAAAACGGAAAAAATAAGTTGACAGTTGTTATTATGAATTTGTTTTATATGGAAATTTCTATATAATGATTACTATATATTAATATTATATTTTTTAACAACAGGTAAGGAGTAGAAGATCAAATACGAACAAGTGAAAATTGAATTATTAAAACATAAAAAAACATGGTTGATCACAGGTGTTGCAGGTTTTATCGGATCAAATTTGGCAGAAGCATTGCTAAAGCTTGAGCAGAAAGTCATTTCTCTGGATAATTTTGCAACAGGGCATAGATATAATCTGGAGCATATAAAACATTCGGTATCTGCGGAACAATGGGAGAACTTTACATTTGTAGAGGGAGATATATCAGATTATGATATATGCAAAGCCATTACAAAAGATGTGGATATTATACTCCACCAAGCTGCTTTAGGTTCAGTACCAAGATCCATAGATGATCCGATAGTTTCAAACAACTCGAATGTAACAGGCTTTTTAAATATGATTACAGCAGCTAAAGAGAATAGTGTGAAACGATTTGTATATGCCTCTTCATCCTCTGTATACGGTGATTCCCAGGAACTCCCTAAAGTAGAAGAGAGAACCGGTGCTTTACTCTCTCCTTATGCTGTTACAAAGTATGTTAATGAACTTTATGCAGGAGTGTTCCGTAAGTGTTATGATATGGAGTCTATTGGACTTAGATACTTTAATGTTTTTGGAAAAAGACAGGATCCAAACGGGGCCTATGCAGCAGTCATACCCAAATGGGTCGGACAGATACTCAATGGTGAAGATGTCTATATTAACGGTGATGGTGAGACCAGTAGAGATTTTACCTATATTGACAATGTGATACAGGCAAATATCCTAGCCGGAACTACCAAGAATGAAGAAGCTTTCGGAGAGACTTTCAATACTGCAGCTGCAGGAAGAGAAACATTGAATAATCTGTATAAAGCTATTATAGAAGGACTCAAGAGTCAACTTCCTCAGTTGGATATAAAAGATCCTGTATACAGAGATTTTAGGGCAGGAGATATCAGACACTCAAATGCCAATATAGACAAAATAAATACATACATAGGGTATGAACCTACCCATACATTAGAAGAGGGGCTCAGTGAGTCACTGGCATGGTATATTAATGATATTTTGGGAGATAAATAATGTATAAAATAGCAGTAATAGGGTTGGGGTACGTAGGTTTACCTTTGGCACATGCCTTTAGTTCAAAGTACCCGGTAGTAGGTTTTGATATTGCCCAATGGAGAATAGATGAACTCTCAAGCGGATATGACAGGACACTTGAACTTGATGAAGACCAGGTAAAAGAAGCCATTAAAAATGGGATGAAGTTTACCAATAAGCTTGAAGAGATAACAGATTGTAATATTTATATAGTAACAGTTCCAACACCTATAGACAAACATAAAAAACCTGATCTGACACCGCTGATCAAAGCAAGTGAATCAATAGGGAAAGTGCTTAAAAAAGATGATATTGTGATTTATGAATCTACCGTATATCCCGGAGCTACTGAAGAAGAGTGTGTTCCGGTACTTGAGAAAGTCTCCGGACTTAAGTTCAATGAAGACTTCTTTTGCGGTTACAGTCCCGAAAGGATCAACCCGGGAGATAAAGAACATACTGTGACAAAAATCCTTAAAGTCACCTCCGGTTCTACACCTGAGATCGGTAAACAGGTAGATGCTTTATATGCCAGTATCATCACGGCAGGCACACATCTTGCCCCTACCATTAAAGTTGCAGAAGCAGCCAAAGTTATTGAAAATTCTCAAAGAGATATTAATATTGCATTCGTAAACGAACTTGCCATGATATTCAATAAATTGAGCATAGATACAAATGCAGTACTTGAAGCAGCTGGTACAAAATGGAATTTCTTACCGTTTCGACCGGGTTTGGTGGGAGGACACTGTATCGGTGTAGATCCTTACTACCTTACACATAAAGCACAGGAAGTTGGGTACAACCCTGAGATCATTTTGGCAGGAAGAAGACTCAATGACAACATGGGTATCTATGTAGCCAATCAGGTGATAAAACTGATGATCAAAAAAGGAAATAAAATAGAGGGTGCAAAAGTATTGGTACTGGGGATCACCTTTAAAGAGAATTGTCCGGATATCAGGAATTCAAGGGTCATAGATGTCATACGAGAACTTCAGGAGTTTGGATGTACTGTTGATGTAAGTGATTACTGGGCAGACAGTGATGAGGTTAAACATGAATATGGGATTGAACTTAAAAAAGATGCAAATATAGAGGATTACGATGCTATAGTTCTGGCAGTTTCACATGATAATTATAAAGATATTGAATTAAGCTCAAAGCAGAGTACCCAAGTATTTTATGATATCAAATCGGTTCTAGAGAGTGATAATGTAGATGGAAGATTATAAATTATTTTAAAATCAATTGAAGAATAAAAAATATATTTAATAGAGAGATAATGATTAAAAAAACAGAAATAGAAATAATGGAACAATGGAAAACTTCCTATACAAATCCTCTTGTAAGTATGTGTTGTATTACTTTTAATCATGAAAAATTTATTGCACAAGCATTAGACAGTATGTTGACGCAGGAGACAGATTTCCCTTTTGAAATTATTATTCGTGATGACTGTTCAACAGATGGAACCAGAAATATTATTCAGGAATATACTGAAAAATTTCCACATATCGTTACAACTATTTTTGAAACTGAAAATCAGTATTCTAAAGGAATTAATCCATTTATCCCTGCTTATGAAAAAGCAAAAGGCAAATATGTAACCATACTTGAGGGAGATGATTATTGGAGAGACAAATTAAAATTACAAAAACAGGCTGATTTTTTGGAGAATAACAGTGAATATGTTCTAAGCTATCATAACTCTATTATAGTTGATGAGGATGATAATCTTATCTCTGAAAAGAAAAATCCTTCACCGGCAGATTACACAGAAGAAGCTATGCTTTGTGGAGAAGTGTTGATCTTGACCAATACCGTAATGTTCCGTAAAGTAGATAATGTAACAGCAGAACAGTTAAATGGCGTATTGAATGCCGATACGGTATTGTGGCATTTATTAGGTCATTATGGTAAAAGCAAATATCAAAAAGAAATAACCAATGCTGCATATAGAACACATTCGGGTGGTGTATGGAGTAACCTTAATGAGTTTGAGCAGTTTTTAAAATCACTTCAAATAAGAAAGCATCTTAGATATTTATTAAAGGATAATGCCAGATTGAGTAAAAAAATAACAAATAAGATTTATTATCATTTTGCAGATTGGTTATACAAGTCATTTGTGGCAAAAGACTTTGAATTATTTAAAAATGTTTTCCAAACTTTAAGGGAAGAAAAGGAAGTAAACAAAGTATTGGTTTTCTTACTTCTTCCTAAGGTTTTTTTGAAAAAAATAAAATCTACTTTTCTGGGAAAATAATGCTATCCAATAAAATAATAAAAAGTATTTTATTGGCAGGGGTGACTATTATAATAGCATATCTAATGCTTTTGTTCCCCCTAGTAAATAAAGAAACTAGTCAGAATACTTTTAATATTTATCCTAAAAAATTTGAGTATTCTTCTGAATTGAAAGAGTATGATAAAAACATCTCTTTTATTAAAGCAGAAAAAGTATTGAATGAAGGATTATACGATGCAGGTGAAGCATTTGAAACAATTGCTTTAAAAGATGCCTGGGAAACAAGTTCCCCTAGGTTCTTTACATATATTAAAAATAAAAAAAACAGTGTTTATTCAAATACTTCCCATGAATTTCTGCTACAAACATTAAGTGTCTTGTATGATTTTATTCTTGCTTATGAAAAGAGCAAAGATAATAGATTCTTAGTGAAAGGATATGAAATTATAGATGAGTGGTATGATCATAGCAGTAGATTTTATCCTTTTCAGTCTCCCTTAGTCTGGAATGATCATGTTGTCTCAGAAAGAATAATTGCTATTTTATCGTTTTATGATTATGCAATGCAATTTATTAATATTGATCCTGAAAAAAAAGTAATGATCAATCAAATAGCTAAAGATTCAATCTTATTTCTTGCGAGTCCTTACAATTATAAATATAAACACAACCATGGTATCTATGAGGATTTTGCTTTAATGATCGCTGTATCGCACCTTCAAAATAAGGACTTACAAAAAAAATATTATGATATTGCAATACAAAGATTTCAACAGCAAGTTTTGGAAACTTTAGATAAAAATGGAATACATCTAGAGAATTCACCTAAATATCATTTGATTATTACAGATCTTTTAAATGATTTTATCAAGTATACTAAAAATCTAAATTTAACTATTGATGATGAGATCCTTCGCAGAATAAATTTAGCCAATAAAAATAAATATTTCTTTGTACTAAATAACGGATATATTCCTCCTGTTGGTGACAGCCCATATGTTCCTTATAATGATTTTTTAAAATCAAATAATGATCTCCTTGTAAGTCAAGATGGAGGATATGTGATTTATAAAGATGAAAATTTTTATTTGTTGTTACGCTCACAGAGTATCAGTCATGTTCATGCACACCAAGATCAACTTTCATTTATTTATGAGGACAATAAACATCTAATAGTTTCGGATCCGGGATTCTTAGATTACTCTTCTACTAAAGAGAATCTGTTTTTACATTCTCCTCAAGCACATAATACGATCTATGTTCCACATAGTAAAAGAAAAAGAATTTATACTTTTACCCATTTATTAAACAATAAACAATTCTTTTATTGTCAGATATCAAGTTTGGATAAGAATATATCAAGAGAATTCTTATTGGACAAAGCATCAAAAATTTTATTAGTTCAAGATACTATTGATGTACATAAGGAAAATAAAGTATTTGAAATATTGAATTTAGGTAAAGAAGTTGTAGGAGTGAAAAGTACAGAGAAATATCAAAAGATTATATTTGAGGATGGATATATATATTATATAGGATCAAAGCAAAATAATAGTTTTATAAAAACCGATATACTCAACGGATCAAAAAAACCATATATGGGAGGTTGGAGAGCGGTCACATATAAAAAACTTGTTCCATCCTATACATTGTGGTCAGAGCTAAATAAAAAGAAAAATATCAAATTTACCAGAGTGACAGCAAATAAGCCTATTGATTCCCTGGATTTGATACAAGATCATATAGAAGTATCAATAAATGGTACAAAGAAACAATTTGATCTTAATATAATTAAAACACAAGCACAATTATTAAAAAAATCAGAGTTGCATCATCCTATACCGGAATCAAATGAGATTGTAGGAAAAGTGAAAAAAAAGATTGCACCTTTATTTTATAAAAGAATCAAAATATTTATAAATGAAAGTTTTTTAATTTTGTTGCTTATGTTACTATACATTCTTATAAGAAACCGATATACAAAATTGTTATTTTTAGTGTCTTGTATAGTAGTTGGTTTATTTGATATGTTAGTTTTTATCAATACATAAAGTAAATAAAAAGGTAGAGAAAAATGCAGAGAAAAAAAATTCTACTGGTTTGTTATGGTTTTTATCCGGAGATTTCACCAAGATCATTCAGGGCTTTTGAATTAGTCAAAGAGTTTTCAAGGCTGGGACATGATGTTACGGTTGTAATACCAAACAATGATCATGAGTATAATGAAGTTTCAAATAGATTTGGTATTAATATCATAAAAATAAAAGGTGGTTATCTGTTTAATAAAAACATTAGAAAGGTAACAGATAATGAGACAAATTCAAATATTTCGACTCAAAAAGATAAAAAAAATGTTCTTTTTGTGAGCCTAAAAAAATTATATAAATATTTTCATCCAAACGGGCGAAAGTTTGAATATTTTTATTCTCTCTTTAAGTATTTAAAAAAAGAAAAGAAAGGTTATGATCTGACTATTTCGATAGCTATGCCAATAAGTACACATTTGGGTGTAGCCTTAGGGAGATTGTTTAACAGATATTTAACAAAAATCGCTGTTGCGGATTATGGCGATCCTTTTACTTTTAATCCGAATAAAAAGCAGCTTTTTTATTATAAATTTTTAGAAACATTTTGGTTGAAACATTTTGATTATGTTACGATCCCAATCTCTGCAGCAAAAGAAGCGTTCAAATATTTTAATATTGACCATAAAATTAAAATAATTCCACAGGGATTTGATATGAGTAATGTTAAATTAAAAGAACATAAGAAAGAAAATATTCCTTATTTTGCATATGCAGGAGTCTTTTATGAAAAAATAAGAGATCCAAAAATATTATTTGACTTTTTAATAACACTGGAAGAAGATTTTCGCTTTGTTCTCTATACAAATACTGATGCTTTAAAATTAGTTGAACCGTATGTACATCAATTAAAGGATAAGCTTATTATTAAAAATTTTATACCTAGAGAAGAATGCATTACAGAATTGAGTCAATATGATTTTCTTATTAATATGCAAAATGTATCTTCTGTTCAGTCACCAAGTAAATTAATTGATTATGCATTGACAAAAAGACCTGTATTTAATTTTGATCAAATGAATTTTGATAGGGATTTGTTTATAGAGTTTCTAAATGGGAATTATTCTTTTGAATTTATTGAGAATGCAATAAAATTAAATAAATATGATATTAGAAATGTAGCCAATCAGTTTTTGATGCTGTTAGAAAATAATAAGGTATAATCTTTTTAATGAAAATAGAAGAAAATAAAAAAACAGTTAATCTTTCGGAAGAACAAAGTATTTCACTTAAAATACTCTCTATAATATTTATGCTGTATATCGCATCAACCATTATTTTTCGGATGCAATATATTTATATTACATACATGATTGACTTAATGATCATTTGTATGTTTATATTACTTCTGTATATGAAAAAAATTAAACTTTATAGTGGCAATAAAATTGTTTTTGCATATTTTATGTTTGCAATATTTTCCTTGATGTCCTCTTTTTGGGCAAAAGATTTCAACATGGCTATGTTGAAAAGCTTTCAATTAGTCTCCATCTCTATCAATATATTTATTATTTTTAATATCATAAAAAATTATCATATTGATAACTATTTTATTTACGGAGTACTTATAGGGTCATTCTTTAATTATCTGTTTGCATTTGAACTTGTTCCAAGTCCTGTTGAAATTTATCTTGTAGATAGACTTCAAGGAACGGTTGGAAATCCGAATGCCTTATCAGTTGTTATGATCATATCAATATTTTTGAGTATTGTGTATCTTACTAAAGAAAAGGAAAAAAGTAATATTTTTTTGTATTATTATCAGTATATTAATATTATTCTTGCACTTTATCTTATTATAATGTCTGTTTCAAGAAAGGGGATTGTATTTGGTTTTGCATTGGTTTTTTTGCAAATATTGATGTCAATGAAGGATGTTAAAAGTTTTCTTAGGTTTGCCAGTATGAGTGCCATAGGTATTTTTGTTTTTATGAATTTTATTAATTTAGATGATTTATGGGCATTATACGATAAAATCATTTATCGATTTGATGTGCTTGGGGAAGGGTTGGCTCATACAGATTCACGTGCAGGGAGTACAGGTATACGGCTCTATTTGGCAGAAATTGGACTAGAACTATTTGAAAATCATCCACTTGTTGGAGTAGGTATTAATAATTTTAGGGCATACTCCCCAGGAGGACTTTATTCTCACAATAATTATGTAGAACTGCTAGCAGGTGTAGGACTAATAGGTACTATGACTTTTTATTCTATTTATGTATTTATATTTCAAAAGATTTTACGCGTGTATAAAACTGATATAAAATTTATATTTACTTTCTTTTTAATCGTATTGTTGGGGATGGATATGGCATCGGTGTCGTATTATAATAAACTTATTCTCTATACCTTATTAATTACATATATGCTTTTAGAAAAAAATATTGATGACAAGGAAAAAAATAATGCAAAGAAAAATTAATATATTATTTTATATTCCAAAATTACACAATGGTGGTGCAGAGAGAATTACTATTAATATGCTTAGAGCATTAGATAAAACAAAATTTAATATTTCATTAGCTGTCATTACAAAAGAAGGAGAATATTTTCATCTAGTACCATCATTTGTTAAAGTATATGATCTAAAATCTTCAAAGACAATATTATCAATTTTAAAGCTCAGAAAATTAATTTTAGAAATAAAATCTGATATTGTATTTTCTACACTTATTCGGTCTCATATAATATTGGATCATGTTCTTTTAGGTATAAAAAAGAGACCTTATATGGTTTTAAGAAGTCCAACTTCTCCAAAACAATTACTTTCACATAAAAAATTGAGTTTTCTTAAACGAATATTGTTACAAAAAGCATATAGTAATGCAGATCTTATTTTGGCACAGACTCCGGAGATGAAAAAAGAACTTGTTAAATACCATAAGATCAATGAAGATAAAATACAGGTTTTCATAAATATTTTAGATACAGATTTTATAGATGAACAAATAAAAGATATTGAAAATCCGTTTGATTGTCAAAAAGTCAATGTAGTAGCTGCAGGAAGATTGAGTTATGAAAAAGGGTTTGATGTACTTATAAAATCTTTTAAAAAAGTAGTAGAACAAAAAAGTAGCTTTGTTTTACATATTTTAGGTAATGATTGTGGAGAAGGGGATCATCTGAAAGATATGACAAAAGAGTTGGATCTTGAGAATAATATTAAATTTTGGGATTATCAAAAAAATCCTTATAAATTTTTCTTCTTTTCAGATCTTTTTGTTCTTCCCTCCAGAAGAGAAGGATTGCCAAATGCTGTACTTGAAAACCTTTATCTTAAAAAGCCAGTAATTGCCACTAAATGCACTCCTTTTATGGATCAAATGATAAAAGATGGAGAAAATGGTTTTTTAGTAAAGGTAGAGGATCAAGAAGCATTATCAAAAGCAATTTTAAACTATAAGAATATAAGACGAGATTTTGAAAAATTTATTCAAAATACAAGTGATATTAATACTTTATTTTTAAGTATAGTTAATAAAGGAAGAAAATAAAATATGTTTAAAATTGCTAAATGGTTCAACAATTATCAATCACCAGCTGTTTTAATGGTTGATGATTTAAGTGATGCTTATATAAATGTATATAGTGAACCTTTTAAAAATGATTGGGGATATTTATGTAATAGATCAGATTCATCCTTTAATTTTTTAAAAAAAAGATTATTAAATAAATATCCTGATATAAAAATTACATTTTTTACACCTTATAAGCGACATAACGTAATTAATGAAAATAGTCATTTTTTGTATAAAAAATATGCTTTAGGAGAAAGAGAAGAGTATACGACTTTTTTGAAATATCTTGTTACTAAAGGTCATGAGATAGCACATCACGGTTCTAATCATGGAAAATATATAGATATAAAAAAGATATCAACAAATAATAATTGGATACATGAATGGGCATTGTTCAATAGTATTGATGAAGGGGTTGAAATTACTTTAGAAGGGGTTGAAAAATTTAAAAATATTTGTAATATTACTATATTCGGTGGAAAATATTGTGGTTATAGTACAAATGAGTTCTCTAATGAAATTATAGATAAATGTAATTTTTTATATTGGTGTAACAAATCAAATATATATATAAAAGAACATGAGGAATATTATTTTGGAAAGAATAAAATAATATCATTTCCTACAAATTTTCCAGGTAATGCATTTAATCGTTTAACATATATAACAGGTAATAAGCAGAAAGATAAAAAGAAAAAAATAACTAAATATTTACAACCTATTTATAATATATATGCTTATCTAAAGTTATATCAATTGTATAAAAACCAAAATATAATCAGCATACAGGAACATTATTCTCCTTCTACTTCAGCTGGAACAGTGCAATCTGCAAATATAATAACTGACATAGAAAGTTTAAATAAAATATATCAGTTTATGTCTTATTTGTCTATTTGGTATGCAACCTGCATGGATATTGCAAAATATATATATGTACGAGAAAACTCTCAACTGAAGAGAAATAATGATATTTTAGAGATTAATTTTAATAATTTTAAAAATATGAAAAAAAATATAATTAGCATTACTAATGATCACTTTTTTGAAATAGAAAATGGGAATACTTTTGTTATGGCAAAGAAAAATAATGGTCTGTATGTTGTTAATTTGCCGTTAAAACATGGTAAAAATATATTTAAAATAGTTAACTAAGTAATGGAGAATATAACCTATGAATAAATTTAAATATTTAATGATAGGTCCATGTAAAAATCGTAAAGATGCACATAAAACCGGAGGGGTGATCATACTTTTTGAAAATATACTTCATTTTTCTAAAAAACATAACTATGAATATATTATAGTAGATACAAATAAATCTAACTATTCTAATAAATTGATAGCGTATATTTTTATACTTTATAGCATTACCAGGAATATTTCAAAAGTATCTCATCTCTCTTTGCATGGTACAGCAAAAGACTATTTTATGATTGCTCCATTTGTTGTACTGATGGGAAAATTGTCTCATAAACATGTAAGCTTACGAAAATTTGCAGGCAATTTTGATGTGATCTATGAGCATACTTCTTTTTTAAAAAAATTTATTATTAGAAAAACTTTAGAAAATGCATCTGTTAATTTTTTTGAGACTAAATATTTGGTTAAATATTTTAAAGAACTTAATAAAGCTACTTACTGGTTTCCCAATGTAAGAGATGAAAATGATTTTTTAACAAATGAAAAATATGAAAAAAAGTTTATTTTTGTGGGTGCTATAAGTAAAGAGAAAGGGATAGAGATATTGTGTCAAGCATCCAATCTGTTATCATCAGAGTATCAAATAGATATTTACGGTACTTTAAGTGATGATTTTACAGTAGAGTATTTCAAAAACTATAATGTACAATACAAAGGGTCTTTACCTGCTGAGAATGTGATTGAAATAATGAGTTCTTACAATGTTTTAGTGTTGCCATCTTTTAGGGAAGGGTATCCTGGGGTGATCATTGAAGCATTTTCGGTCGGTATGCCGGTGATTGCAAGTAAATTACCGGGCATTAAAGAGATGGTGGAGCAGGAAAGTGGTATGCTTATAGATATAGGCGATCCAAAGCAGCTAAAAGAAGCTATAGAAGCTATAGATCAGGAAACATATATGATCGGAAGAAGAGCAGCTATAAAACAGTTTGAAAAATTTGACAGCAATATCCAAACCAATTTATTTTTTGAAAGATTGAAATGAAAAAATATTTTCTTAGAGCACCATATTGTATAAAATTTTTTATTGTAAATATATATGGTTTTCTTCTTCGTCAAAAACGATATAACAAACAGTTTTACCAATATCTTGAGAAGTATAAGAGAAATGACAAGGATGAAGTTTTTTCTTTTGATTTTAAAACCTTTAGAAAACAAATAGAGAATAACAAGTTTTACAATGTAGACTATAAAACTATAGAAGAATATCCGATAATAAATAAGCAGATTATTAAAGAACATTATGGTGAAATTATCGATAGAAAAGAGATATATGACTATTTACATACCAGTGGTACTACTGGTTCGGGATTGAAATTCCCTGTTTCAAAAGAATTTATTAACCATCAATGGGCAATTTTTTGGAAATTTAGAAATTTACATGGTATTACTTTAGATACCTGGTGTGCAAATATTATTAGCCAAACCTTATTCCCGGTAGAACACAATAGACCACCCTATTGGATCAAGTCTTATCCGACGCTTCAATTATTGCTTTCACAATATCATATCCGTAAAGATACTGTAAAATCATATATAGATATGATCAAAAAAAATAAAATTACTTGGTTACATGCATTTCCATCTGTTTTGAATCTTTTGGCCAATTTGATCAAAGAAAATAATTTACTTTCAGAAGCAAAATCCTTAAAGTTAAAGATCATAACTACAAGTTCAGAAAAGTTGTTTGATCATCAAAAGAAAAATATAGAAGATGTATTTGATTGTAAAGTAAGAGAATTTTATGGTCAGGTTGAAGGTGTTGCAAACATGTTTGAATGTGAGAAAGGTACTTTGCATATTGATGAGAGTTATTCTTATGTTGAATTATTGCCTATTGAAAATACTGATGAACATAAGATTGTCGGTACTTCATATCATAATAAGGCTTTCCCGTTAGTAAGGTATGATACAGGTGATACATGCATATTATATCCTGGTGAATTTAAATGTAAATGTG
>Ga0256828_1001017_pt1 | contig 18079 bp, 18 predicted proteins | sample CV88metaG_FD_185993 | JGI IMG/M metagenome (GOLD analysis project Ga0256828, IMG submission 185993) | Hydrothermal vent microbial communities from East Pacific Rise, Pacific Ocean - CV88 | ecosystem: Environmental > Aquatic > Marine > Hydrothermal vents | place: Pacific Ocean: East Pacific Rise...
AAAGTCAAGAGGGGAGAAGAGGGGAATTACATCATTCCCATTCCGCCACCCATATCTCCCATTCCGCCGGCGGGGCTATTTTCTTTTTCCTCTTTTACTTCGGTAACGGCTGCTTCGGTGGTCAAGAGCAAGCTTCCCACACTGGCAGCGTTTTGAAGGGCGATTCTCTCAACTTTGGTTGGGTCGATAATTCCGGCTTCAAACATATCTACATACTCTCCGGTGGTTGCGTTGAATCCAACATTTTCTCCGGCTTCTTCAACTTTCAACGCCACAACCCCGGGTTCATATCCGGCATTTTCTGCAATTTGTTTAATTGGGGCTTTTACGGCATTTTTGATAATTTCAACCCCAATTTTTTCGTCGGCATCTTCGGGCTCTACAGAGATTTTTTGGGCAGCTTTCAATACGGCAGCTCCCCCTCCGATTACAATACCCTCTTCCACCGCTGCTTTGGTTGCACTCAAAGCGTCGTCTACCCGATCTTTTTTTTCTTTCATTTCAGTTTCGGTGGCAGCTCCAACTTTAATTACCGCAACTCCACCGCTCAATTTAGCCAATCTTTCTTGGAGTTTTTCCCGATCGTAATCGGAAGTGGTCTCCTCAATCTCTCTTTTAATCTGTTTAATCCGGGCTTCGATGGCACTTTTATCCCCTTGTCCATCTACGATGGTGGTATTCTCTTTATCTACTACAATCCGTCCAGCCCGTCCCAAATCTGCCAAAGTTGCATTTTCGAGGGTGCGTCCCAACTCTTCGCTAATTACTTGTCCCCCGGTCAAAATTGCAATATCTTGCAACATTGCTTTTCTTCTATCTCCAAATCCGGGAGCTTTTACTGCCACCACATTCAAAACTCCCCGCAATTTGTTTACAACCAAGGTTGCAAGGGCTTCCCCTTCAATATCTTCGGCAATAATTAAGAGAGATTTATTCCCGCCTTGAACAACTTTTTCTAAAACAGGTAATAAATCTTTCATATTGCTAATTTTTTTGTCATAGAGCAAAATGTAAGCATTTTCATACTCTGCCACCATTTTATCGGCATTGGTTACAAAGTAAGGGCTCAAATATCCCCGGTCAAATTGCATTCCCTCCACAACTTCCAATTCATCTTTGAGGGATTTCCCTTCTTCAACGGTGATAACCCCATCTTTTCCAACTTTTTCCATTGCTTCGGCAATTAACTCTCCAATTGCCCGGTCATTGTTGGCGGAGATGGTGGCAACTTGGGCAATTTGCTCTTTATTTTCGACAGGTTTGCTCATCTTCTTGAGCTCTTCCACAATCGCCTCTACCGCTTTATCCATTCCCCGTTTTACTGCCACAGGATTGGCACCGGCGGTAATATATTTCAATCCATCTTTAAAAATTGCATATGCCAACAGGGTTGCGGTAGTGGTTCCATCTCCCGCTTCGTCGGCGGTTTTGGAGGCAACCTCTTTTACTAATTGGGCTCCCATATTTTCCACCGGATGAGCCAATTCAATCTCTTTTGCCACAGATACCCCGTCTTTTGTAATGTGAGGAGCTCCAAAACTTCGTTGGAGAAGAACATTCCGCCCTTTGGGTCCCATAGTTACTTTTACGGCGTCGGCAAGTTTCCGAACCCCTTCCAGAAGTTCATTCCGGGCTACATCACTATAAACAACTTCTTTTGCTGCCATTGCTACCCTCCTTTACCTTTTTTATTCAACTTTTCCCAAAATGTCGTCGGTATTTAAAACTAAATACTCTTTTCCGTCAAATGTAATTTCGGTGCCAGAATATTTGGCAAAAACGACCACATCTCCAACATTGATGGGCATATTTTCATCTTCCTCCACCTCTTTGGAGATGGCGATAACCTTTCCCTCTAACGGTTTTTCTTTGGCATTATCGGGGATAATAATTCCAGATGGAGTTTTCTCCTCATTTTCGAGCCGTTCAACCAATACCCTTTGTCCAAGTGGCTTAAACATTTTGCCCTCCTTTCATTTAGATTTTTTATAGGTTTAGATGTTTAACCGCCGAAATTATATTAAAATCCCCTTTAGTTGTCAAGAGGATTGATTGATAAAATTCAGGAAAGTTGAGTTAGATTTGGAAACTTTCCAATTTTTCCGACAAAAGGGGCTCACCCAACTCCAATATTGGGACCATTCCAAACAATAGTCCACATTTGGGACACTTTTCAAAATAAATAGGAAATTTTCGACCACATTGTCGACACTGATAAAAAAAGACTGGTCGGGCAAAACCGGGAGGCAATTGGAGAAGTATTTTTAACTTAAAAGGGAGGTCCGGCGGGATGGTTATCGGAAAATTGATAACCCCTTTAATTTTTAGAATTGGGAAAAAGGGAAGGGCAACCGGTATATCCGGTCTATAAAAATAGGTATCCAAATAGGTAAAAGGCTCCTTTTCAATAAATCGATAGGCATCACCGGGGAATCGGGAAAGTTGGTAAAACAGATAACTTCGGGTTAAGGGAGGAAACTGAAAGATTAGCCGTTCCAATTTTCCAAATTGTTGGTAGAGTTGACTATTCCACCCTTCCAGTTTTACAATTTGCCATAAAAGGTAGTAAAACGGGGCGGAGTGTTCTTCAACCGCTTTAAAACTTTCCAATAGGTCCCAGAGTAATTCCCGGTCCTGCAATTTTGCGCCAATATCGGTTAAAATTTCCCACGTTCGAATTGCCCTGGGACGTCTTTTTAAAATTTGGTAACAAATTTCCCGACTTTTACTTAAAAAACCACCCTCCAAATAGGTCTGGGCGATTTGTTCCAAATATTTTAATTCCTCTCCCTGTCGATAAAGCCAAAAATAGATATAATTGGCTCGGCTGTAGTCTCCAACTTTCCGATAACCGGAAGCGAGAAGTTCTAAGCCTTCCCGACCCCGTCCTTCAATTGTTACTCCTTCCGGAATTGGAGGTGAAAATTGCTCTACCACCTCTTCCAACTGCCGTTGCCGAACCCGCTCCCGCCATTCCTCAAATAAAAGGGTTCCCGCTACAGACCCGGCTACAATAAACAGGAATAGGAGGATACCGGCTAAAGGATTATGCCATTCCACTATCCACCTTTAAAAAATTGTCCAAACAACTTGCCGACTATTTTTGGGATTGGGTAGTTAATAGATATAACCATTGGGCAACTGCTTCCGGGTCTCCGTAAAGTTCCAAAAGTTGGATTCCAACTCCCATTCCTTCCCACTCCTCCGCCGACAATCGGGATAAATTTCCATCGGCAAGTTTATAAATAAATTTTTTAACTTGCTCCCGGGTTGGTTTTGATTTTAAAAATTCTAAAAACTCCATTCCACTCCATCGGTTCGGAGGAAGTTGAAATGGAAATAATTCCTCCTGTTCCAACTCCTCCAATAACCCTTCAATCCCTATCCCTTCCCGTTCCAATTTTTCCACCAGTCCATCCTCTTCTACCACTTCCGGCAAGGTTTTTATAGGTAAACGGGACCGAATTGTAGGGAGAAGTTGATATTTGGAGGGCACGATTAGATAGATTTGGACGTTAGGAGGAGGCTCTTCCAAAAGCTTTAAAAGGCTATTTTGGACTACAGCTGGAAATTTGACTCCACCCAATCCAATCCTTCTTTTAGAGGATTCTATGCGATATACTTCTGCCCGTAACTCCTCCCCATCTACCAGTCGCAAACTTTCCCGGAAAATAAACCGGTCCAATTTTAAAATTTCTCCTGCCTGTTCAGGATTGGTAGATACTACAACTTTCATTTACTCCCTTTTCCCAATTTAAGCCCTTTTAAGTTCTTTTTACTTTATTTAGAATTTAAAATCCCTACCTCCACTTGACCACCCTTTCTCCCACTTCACTATTTTGACCTCCAAAATTGGATTGAAATTGGATTGGGACAGACTGAAATACAAAAACCACAACCGGTGCACTTTTTTTCATCCACTACTGGCTTAAACATTCCTCCAATAAACCCAATCGCATTTTCTTCACAAATATCTTGACAACTGGAACAAACTACTCCCTGCCACGCCAGACATTGATTTGGATCGATAATTACCGACCCGAGCCGTTCCCGTTTCCACTCCACTTTTAACACTTCATTGGGACAGAGTTGGGCACATTTATCACAAAAGGTGCATCCCGATTTAAAAAAATTTAGATAGGGAAACCCTTCTTTTAATTGAATAATTCCCTCTTCACAACCCTCTACACATGGAGTGTCAGAACAATTGAGGCAGTTAATAAAATCGTTAATATTTTGAAAGTAGGGAGGTAGAGGTAGATTGGCAGTTGGTAAACCACCTTTTAATAAAAATCGCTTCTGGATATCCATTTTTTCTCCTTTTACCGGTCTAAATCGGATTTAATCAAAATTAGTCGTACCTTATCTTTTGAAAAAAATATTGGATGGAATTTCCAAATTTTAACTTCCAATTGGTTTTTGACAGGTTAATTTTTTTTACCTTTTTCAAACCCCTTCCCAATTCCATTTTTTATTTTAGATAGTCCTTTTCCTCTTGGGAACGGAGTAATTCCACCAATTCCACTTCACAAAAATGGCGGTCCAGTGGAATTTGGAGTTTTGGACCGGAGTGGATTATTCCCGTCTGTTGAATGTAGACAATTTTGTCCACTTTCCGCATTAAAATTTTAATATCGTGACTTACCACCAACCGGGTTATTTCCATCGATTCGATTAGGTCCAAAATTTCCCGTTGCCCTTCTATATCGATAGCACTGGTGGGTTCGTCCATTATAATCAACCGGGGATTGGTAGCCAATGCCCGGGCAATTAGGACTTTCTGTCGTTCTCCTCCCGACAACTCCCGAATTAGCTTGTTTTGGAGGTGGGCTATTCCCAACCGCTCCAAAATTTCAATTCCAATTTGCCGGTCCTTCCGGTTGGGAAATAGATGCCATCCTGCCATCCGCCCTTCCAATACCACATCGATAACTTCCAGCGGAGTAGTCTCTCCAAAGGTGGTATATTGGGGCACATATCCGATTAAATGGCGACTTTTTACCGGCGGTCTGCCGAAGAGGAGTACCTTTCCCCGGCAGGGCTGTAAAAAACCCAAAACTATTTTGAGGAGAGTGGTTTTTCCTCCCCCATTTGGACCAATAATTGCCACAAATTCTCCTTCCTCTACCTCTAAATCGATGCCCTTTAAAACCCATTCCCGGTTCCATCGATATTTAAAAAAAAGGTCGACAATTTGAAGGACTGGCACTACTTTAACCCTTCCATTACTTTTTTAAGGGTGAGAAAAGGGTCATCCAACGGCGAAACTACTACCACTTTTGCTCCCAGCTGTTGGGCAACCTTTTCAGCAAATCGCTTGGGATATTCGGGAGCGATAAAAACCACTTTTGCCTTTTGTTTTCTACCCAATTCTACAATCCTTTCCAAAAGGGCGATAGAACTTCCACCTTCACTGTTTTCGATTGGAATTTGGGTAATACCGTAAGTTTCAGCAAAATATCCATAGGCAGGGTGAAAGGTAATAAAACTTTTGCCGATAAGGGTATAACCGACCCTATTCAATTCCAGTAACCGTTCCACAAATTTCCGGTAATTTTGAAGGTAGTAATTTCGATTGGTTGGATCCCGTTTTATCAATTCCCGGACTACAACTGCTCCTTCAGCAATTAACATTGGAGGAGAAAGCCAAATGTGAGGGTCCTTAATCCCTTTTACCTGTCGACGGTTTACCAATTCTCCCAAATCGACCACTGTTACCCCATTCCGTTTCAGTAGAGGGATAAATTTTTTTTCAAAGGGAACCCCTATCGAAAAAAAGAGTGGGACCTTTCCAATTTCTGCTATTTGTGAAAGGGTTGGGCTATAGGTTACTGGAGTGGCACCCTTTGGAAGAATTACCTTTACTGAAACTTTCTTTCCTCCAATTGCTTTTACAATCGATTTTTCCGGAGGAATGGAAACTCCTATTTCTAAACCGTATGCCATCATTCCAATTAATAACCAATTCCACCACCTCATCTCTCTCCCTTTTTGGGCAATTATATAACAGAAAGTTGGTAAAATTTGTCAAAAAGATTTTAAAAGGAGGGGCAATGGAGTTTCGGAAGGGTGTTTTAACCGGAAGTGAAGCGAAGGAGTTGTTGGATTATGCAAAGGCCAACGGGTTTGCGTTGCCAGCTATCAATGTGGTGGGGACCAACTCTGTAAATGCGGTAATGGAGGCGGCGGCTGAGGTTGGGAAACCGATTATTATCCAATTTAGCAATGGGGGGGCCCACTTCTGGGCTGGGAAAGGGTTGGACAACGAAGGGCAACGGGCCGCTATTTTAGGGGCAATTGCCGGGGCGAAACATATCCACACATTGGCGGAGGCGTATGGAGTGACTGTAATTCTCCACACCGACCACGCCGCCCGGAAACTGCTCCCGTGGATTGATGGGTTGATTGAGGCCAACCGGCAACATTACGAAAAGTATGGGCGGCCGCTGTTCAGCTCCCATATGTTGGATTTGAGTGAAGAGCCATTGGAGCAGAATGTCCAAACCTGTAAAGAGTACCTGAAAAAGTTGAGTGAATTGGACATTATGTTGGAGATGGAGTTGGGGGTTACCGGGGGAGAAGAGGATGGGGTCGACAACACTGGGATTGATAATGCCCGGCTCTACACCCAACCGGAGGATGTGGCCTACGCTTATGAGCAGTTGAAAGAGGTGAGCGACCTTTTTATGATTGCGGCCAGTTTTGGGAATGTCCACGGGGTCTACAAACCGGGGGCGGTGAAACTGCAACCGATTATTCTGAAAAACTCCCAAGAGTATGTCCGGAAAAAGTTTGGGTTGAAAGAGGAGAAGCCAATCCGGTTTGTATTCCACGGGGGGAGTGGAAGTGAGTTGGAGAAAATCCACGAAGCGATCGATTACGGGGTTGTGAAGATGAATATTGACACCGATACCCAGTGGGCCTTCTGGAAAGGGGTAAAAGGGTATATTGAGAAGTACCACGACTACCTCCAGTCCCAAATCGGGAACCCGGAAGGGCCAGATAAACCCAATAAAAAATATTACGACCCCCGGAAATGGTTGCGGGAAGGGGAGAAGAGTATGAAAGCCCGGGTAATTCAAGCCTACCGGGATTTAAAAACACTCTAAATCTATCGAAAATTGGGAAAAAAAGGGAAGGGAAAAGGGGGATAAATGTTCCCTCTTTCCAATTGTGGAAGTTTATAAATAATTGGACTTAAACAGTTTTGGACAGTTTTGGAGAGTTTTGGAAGGTCAATTTTTTTTAAAATTGTCCCTTTTATAAAAAATTTTCCGTTTAAAAATTGAATCTCCAACCTGCTTTTTTTTAGCTTAAAAAACCAGTCAAAATTTCCATTGGGAGTGTTGAGGAATATTTTCCTCTCCTTAATTTCGGCTTTTAACGGGTCAATCCTAACTTTTAACTGATTTAAGTTTTAACCGCTTTTTCCTTTTCCTTAAAAAAATGGAAATTGGAAGAAAGGAAATAAAAAAAGGTAAAAAGATTGGAGTATAGGAAAGGTTAATTGACAAAATCAAGCAGAAAGGGCAGTTTTAGCTTTTTCCACCAATTGGGCAAAGGTCTCCGGCTCATTCATTGCCAAATCGGCTAAAATTTTCCGGTCTAATTCTACATTTGCCTCTTTTAAACCGTAAATAAATTGGGAATAACTAATTCCATTTAACCGACATCCGGCATTAATCCGAATAATCCATAATTTTCGGTATTCCCGTTTTTTCTGTTTCCGGTCCCGGAAGGCGTAAACCAGACTCCGTTCAACTTGCTCTTTTGCTTTTCGGAAATGTTTCCGACGACCACTGTAGTATCCCTTTGCCAACTTTAGGATTTTTTTATGCCGTTTCCGTCGGGTAGTCCCTGTTTTAACCCGCATTTTTACTCCTTTTTATTAAGTTTTGGAATTTAAATGGTTACTGTAAATTTTTAGCCGACTTTTTTCCTCTTCTCACCTCTCCCTTTTCTCAACTTTTTTATTCCATTATCCTTTTTATTTTCCGATTTTCCCTTTTCCTTCCCTTTTCCCTTTTTTCAACTTCAGCTTTTATCCTTTTTTAGTTTCCAACCCTTTTTATTTTTCCAACCCTCCGTCCTTTTTTCTGCCTTTTGTTTGTCCTTTCTCCCAATTCCTATCCCTTCCTACCCTTTTTCCCTATTTTTTTCCCTTTATCCTTCCCTGCCAATTATTGTCCCTTCTCCCTTTTTCCCGTCGACTTCAATTTTTACCCTTTTTTGTCCAACCTTTCCCATTGTTAAAAGGGATTCAATTTTATCTTTTAAACTCCCAACTTTTTGTCCACTCTTTTATAAAGTAGAGTCCCTTTTACAATCCCAACATAATTTTAACCGAATTGAGATTGGTGGAGTCCACATATTTGGAATGTTTTAACCGTCGCACCCGTTTTTGAGCCTTTTTAGTCAAAATGTGACTCCGATAAGCTGACCCCCGTTTTACTTTTCCACTTTTTTTAACTCTAAATCGTTTTACCGCTCCCCTTACGCTTTTCATTTTTCCCATATCAACCCTCCTTTACTGTTATCCGATTCAATTTTTTATCTGTTTAAAATAGTGGTCCGTCCCTACTTTTAATTAATCAAATCGCTCTTTAATCCGAGCCCTCTTTCCACTTCTACCCCGGAGATAGTAAAGTTTTGCTCGCCGTACTTTCCCTTTCCGGACTATTTTAATCTCTTTAATAATATCGCTATACAACGGAAAAATTCGTTCTACTCCCACATTGTTAGCCCCAATTTTCCGAACGGTAAAGGTTTTACCGGTGCCCTGTCCGTGGATGGCAATTACCACCCCTTCAAAATTTTGAATCCGGACTTTATTTCCCTCTCGGATTTCTACCGCTACCCGAACAGTATCCCCTGGTCGAAAGGAGGGTCGCTCCTTATTTCCAATCTGTTTCTGCTCAAACAGTTCGATATACCGATTTCTCATTTTTGCTCCTTTACGGCATTGGCTTGAAGGGTGATTTTTTTAAGCCCTTTCCAAGCATTCCCGTTTATTTTGAACTGCAATTATATCCAATTTTAAAGTAAAAATTAATTTTCAAATCGGTATAACGGGAATTTTTGCTAAAATGGGCGGAAAAGTTTACCATCCAAAGGAGAGATATGTGGCGAATTGAACAGATAAACGCCCGTGCACTTGAACAGGTAGATTACGACCGGTATTTACTGGCAGAAGCGGTTGCCAAACGGGTGGAAGAATTACTTCAAGGAATAAAACCCCTTGTCCAGTTGCCTAAAAAACGGGAACAGATGCAATTGACCGAAATTGCCCTTTTGGAAATAGCCGAAGGAGCTCTAAAAATTAAAGAAATAAAAAATTAAAACCGTCCAGTGCCTTAAATTTTGGAATTTTTAAATTGGTAAATAGATTCAATTTAAATTGAAGTTTCGGGAGAGAGGGTGGAGTTGCCCTTTTGGATTAAAAAGTCGAGATTAAAAAAAGGGAGAAGTGGAGTGAAAGAGGATTTTCAAAAACTGGTTGAACAGGTGGAGAAATGTAACTCCCTTTCCGAAAGCGAAAGACTACTCTACTCAGTTATCGATACTCCTAAAATCCGGGAGGGAGTAGCCTATGCCAAATTACTCCACCGGCACCAATTTCGAAAAAGTGGCGACCCTTATGCAATCCATCCAATTTTGGTAGCAGTTTTAGTTGGTTATTTCTATGCTACTGAAGAGATGGTAATTGCCTCCCTCCTCCACGATACAGTTGAGGACAATCCCAATGTAACCATTTACGATATTCGAAACCGATTCGGAGACGAAATAGCCAATTTGGTAAGCGGAGTTACAAAAATTTCAGCCCTTTCAAAAGAAGCGGGACATAAAAAGGGAGATAAAAGGTTTCAAAACGCCCTCAATTTTCGGGGACTACTTCTCCACTCAATTGGAGACGCTCGGGTTTTATTGATAAAATTGGCAGACCGACTCCACAATATGTTGACCCTCCACTATCTCCGGGAGGAAAAACGACGACGAATAGCTGAAGAGACTTTAATTGTTTATGCTCCAATTGCCCATCGATTGGGAATTGCTATGGTTAAAAATATATTGGAAGACCTTTCCTTCAAATACCTCCTTCCGGTTGAATATCAAAAAATTGACCATTATATCCAAACCAATATTAAAGAATTTAAAGTAAAATTAAACTCCTTTATTTCCAAAATCGGTCCAATGTTGGAGCAGCGGGGCATTGGAGCAGTTACCATTAAAGGGAGAATAAAACATCACTATTCGATTTATCAAAAGATGCAACGGAAGGGAATTTCGATTGAAGAGGTTTTGGACCTACTGGCGGTTAGAATTGTAACTGCTGGAGAGGACCCTCATCCCTGTTATGAAGCATTGGGAGTAGTTCATTTAAATTTCCGTCCTCTAATCTACCGTTTTAAAGATTATATCGCCCTTCCCAAAGAGAATGGCTATCAAACTCTTCATACCACAGTTTACGACGGTAATTCAATTATCGAAGTTCAAATTCGCAATTATGAAATGGATTTAAGAGCTGAATATGGGGTCGCTGCCCACTGGAAATATAAAGGGGATTATCGAGTAGCGTGGTTAAAGGACCTCCAGTTGGGAGTAGAAGAGGATGTAGAAGATTTTTATGAGTTGGTTAAAAACGATTTATACAGTGAAGATATTGTAGTTTATACTCCAAAAGGAGATACTGTAACCCTTCCCAGGGGAGCTACTGCCCTGGATTTTGCTTATAAAGTCCATACTGAAGTGGGAAATAGGGCGGTTGGAGCATATATTAACAATGAGCAAATTCCCCTTTTGACCCATTTGAAAACAGGTAATGTGGTTCGAATTGAAGTAGGAGAAAAACCAATTCCCCGATGTAGTTGGTTGCCGATTCTAAAAACCTCCAAAGCCAAATACTATCAAAAAAAATTATGTCGAAAAAAGGAACGGGAAATTGCCCAAAAAATTGGAATTGCTCTTCTCCGGGGAGTGTTTGAAATTGAGGAGAGATTGATAAAAATTGCCCTTCGACGATTGGGACTCTGCCCAAAGGTTCCAGAATTGTATCGGGACCGGGAATTGTTGGGACAAATGGTTCGTCAACTCTACCCTACAATCCGCCGATTAAAACGGTTTTATTTTAAAAACATTACCCTCCGGGAGGTAAAAGTTGGGAATTTTTCCATTTATACCAATCGCCCAATTGGAGATGTTGCCTTTAATTACTGCTGTCATCCCAAATTTGGAGATACAATTATTGCCCTTTTAACCGAAGATAAACGGGTGGTTGAAGTACATCAATTTTTCTGTCGGGAAGCGGAAAAACGATTGGACCGGGAAAAAGGGGTCTTTATCCAGTGGAGTGAAGAGAGGGAAAACCGCTATTTTGTAGTGGTAAACCTTCCGAATCGTCGAGGAGAATTGGCAAAATTTGTAAATTTTGTTACAAAACTGGGAGTTTTTATTAACTCAATTCAGTTGAGTGAGGAGACCAATAACTGTCGACTGGAAGTTACCATTAACCGCCATCAGGCTGAAGAAATTAAAACAAAAATTGGTCGTCAGTTCCGTTTAATTGAATTTACCTCTAAAAAGGATGCTTATAATGGATAAGGCTATAAACGCAAAACAGGATTTATCACTTAAAGTTGAAGAGGGATTGAGGGAAATTGAACGGGGAAGTGCTGAAATTATCGATAAAGGGAGAATTAAAGAGTTGATAATCCGCTATTTCCAAACTGGAGAGCGATTTTTTGTAAAAGCAGGGTTCGACCCAACTGCTCCAGACCTCCATTTGGGACATTTGGTGCTTTTACAAAAACTGCGAACTTTTCAAAAATATGGAGGGATAGTCCAATTTTTAATCGGAGATTTTACTGCCCAAATTGGAGACCCTTCCGGTAAGAGCAAAACCCGAAAAATGTTGAGTCGGGAGGAAGTAGAGCAAAATGCCCAAACCTATAGGGAACAGGTTTTTAAAGTATTGGACCCAAAACTAACCCAAATAGTTTTTAATTCAGAATGGTTGACCCGCTTGGGAGCTACCGGAATTGTGGAATTAGCCTCCACCTATACTGTAGCCCGAATGCTGGAACGGGACGATTTTGAAAAACGGTATAAATCCAATACTCCAATTGCCATCAGTGAATTTATCTATCCTCTCCTTCAAGGTTACGACAGTGTAGCCCTCAAAAGTGATATCGAAGTGGGAGGCACCGATCAAAAATTTAACCTACTGATGGGTCGCCATCTACAGGAAATTTATCGAATAGGGAAAAAACAGGGAATAGTAATGACTCCCCTTTTAGTAGGCTTGGATGGAAAACAGAAAATGAGCAAATCATTGGGTAATTACGTTGGAATTAGCGAACCTCCCAATCAAATATATGCCAAAATCCTCTCCATTCCCGACCATTTGATGTGGGAGTGGTTTGAGTTATTGAGCAACCGGAAATTGGTTGAAATTGAACAGTTGAAAAGGGAGGTAGCCAATGGGCGGAACCCGAAAGGGATAAAGGAATTATTGGCAATTGAACTGGTAGACCGGTTTTACGGCACTGGAACAGGATTAAAGGCAAAGGAAGAATTTGACCGGGTCCATAAATTGGGTAAATTACCGGATAAAATAGCTGAATTTACCACTTCAAATCGGGAATTGGTTGTCCTCTTGGTGGAAACCGGATTAACCACTTCCAAAAGTGAAGCCCGTCGCCATATTCGGGGTGGAGGAGTCCGGGTCAATGGAAATAGAATTGAAGAAATTAATTATCAACTGTCGGAAGGGGAGCATATTTTACAAATCGGTAAACGGCGGTTTGCCAAGGTAAAAATAAAGGATTAGGATGAACCGACTTTCTAAAGGCTTACAAATCGGTAAATGGAAAATTAAATATCCAATTATTCAAGGGGGAATGGGATTGGGAATTAGTTGGGACCGGCTTGCTGGGACGGTCAGTCGGGAAGGAGGATTGGGAGTTATCAGCTCGGTTGGAACTGGATATTATGAAAAGGGAAAATATGCCCGTCGATTGGTGGAAGGACGTCCCCTTTTGGAAAAGGAATTTTACAGTCGCACTGCCCTTTTTAAAATTTTTGAAAATGCCCGGAAATTGTGCGGAGATAGTCCCTTGGGATGTAATATTTTATATGCCATTAACGACTACGGACGGGTAGTCCGGGATGCCTGTGAAGCGGGAGCAAATATAATTATTACCGGTGCCGGTCTCCCGACCGATATGCCAGAATATACAAAAGAGTTCCCAGAGGTAGCTTTGGTTCCAATTGTTTCATCTCCAAGAGCCTTTAAAATTATTGCCCGGCGGTGGGAAAAAAGGTATAAACGGCTTCCAGATGGAGTAGTGGTAGAGGGACCTTTAAGCGGTGGTCATCAAGGGTTTAAATATGAAGAATGTTTTAAGCCGGAAAATCAATTGGAAAATTTGGTGCCAGCCGTTCGGGAAGAGGTGGAGCGATGGGATTCCTCCATCCCAATTATTGCTGCCGGTGGGATTTGGAGTAAAGAGGATATTTTAAAATTTTTGGATTTGGGAGCAGATGGAGTCCAAATGGGAACCCGTTTTGCCCTAACCTACGAATGTGATGCCAGTGACCAGTTTAAAGAGGTATTGCTCAATGCCCAGAAAGAGGATATAGTCTTAATTAAATCGCCGGTTGGCTATCCTGCCCGCGGAATTAAAACCACCCTTTTAAAACGATTGGAACGGGGAGAACGGGCGATAATTAAATGTATTTCCAATTGTGTTCAACCTTGTAAACGGGGAGAGGAGGCTCGGAAGGTAGGTTATTGTATTGCCGATTCACTGGCGGATGCTTACCGGGGAGATTTGGAACGGGGACTCTTTTTTAGTGGAGCTTATGTCTACCGGGCAACCCGATTAATGTCGGTTAAAGAATTAATGGAGGAGTTGGTCCGATGAGGTGGCAATCTGTTTTAGTGGGAGTAATTTTTTCCAGTTTTATCGGAATTGGCTGTGATATTACTACAAAAGAGAGGGCTTATCAAAATATTATTTTGGACCAAAAACTCCTGATTAAATATCAACAACAGCAAAATCTTTCTAAACAACAGGAAATTTTAAAGGATTTAATTCTCTGTGCCGAATATTTAAATTTGGACTCTTCTTTCTACAAAAGGGAATTGGACAGGGTCAAAAGGGCAAAAATTGCTAAAAGTAATCCCGAAACCGCCAATTCTCCGGCAATTATTTCTCCAAATATACAAAAATTAAAAGGTAGTGTCGCTCCTATCGATGTGGAAGAGTCAACCCACTATCCGGTAAGTAAAGTAATAAAACTTTCCCCTTCTAAGTATTTGGCTCCCTCTTCCCAAATTGAAAAAAATGAAACTAAAACGGAAAAAAATCTAAAACAGAACAAAATTCCCGATGTTATGGGTAGAAATTTAAAAAGGGAAAAAAGCAATCCAACCCAACAGAAAAACTCATCCCATCGGAAAACCCTTGCCCAGTTGGACCGGAAAATAGAGGAACGGGAACTGGCATCGGCTCCCAAGGTTAGCCCTTTTCCAACCTATAAAAATAAAAAGGGAAAAAGGGTTGGAGATATCGGCAAAAATGGAGAACTGGTAACCAATCCAGTTACTACCACCACCCTTTCCAAAAAAAGGACTGGAAAAAACGAAAAAAATGGAAATACTGGACAGATTGAAGGAAGAGGTGTTCCAAAAGGGAGTAGCGACAGACAGGGTAAATTTGCCAAAATTGTAACCTATTCTCCCAAATTTAGGATTCTCTTTCCAACGCCGGTTCTCTTAAACCATTTTACAATTAAAGGGAAACCCTATCGGGAAGTATTTGACTTAACCGGTGGAAAAGTGGAAAAACCAATTAAAAGGAGTTTTAAAAAGGGAATTGTCCTCAAAATAGCTCAATTTAAACCCAATTTAGTTCGAATAGTTTTTCAGAGTGATACTCCATTCCAAATGTGCGGTCAATTGGTAGAAAATCGGGAATTTAGAGCAGTAGAAGGGAAGTGTCATTTACCTACCCAAAATTTGGATAAAAAAAAAGTGATTGTAATAGAAGAGTTCCAATAATTTCCACCCGACAAAAGGGAGAGGATTTAAAAGGAAACCCTCTTTCCCAACCCAAAAGGGATTTAAAAGGAAAAGTTGAAAAAATTCCCGTAAAAGGGAAAATAGCAAAAGGAAAAGAAAGGGAGGTAAAGGGCTTAAAACCCTCCAGTAAAACCATTGTAATTGACCCGGGACACGGTGGAAAAGACCCGGGAGGAGTGGGCTACCGTCGGATAAAAGAAAAGGTAATAGTCCTAAAAATAGCCCAGAATTTGGCGACAATTTTGAAAAAAAAAGGTTATAAAATCTATCTGACCCGCTCTACTGACCGGTTTATTCCATTAAAAGAGAGAACCGCCTTTGCAAATCGAAAAGGAGCAAACCTTTTTATATCAATCCACGGAAATATTGCTTTTCGACACAATCCTCGAACCCACGGAGTGGAAATATACTACCTATCCCCTACCCGAAATGAGCGGGCGATTAGAGTAGCAATGACCGAAAACCGGGAGATAAAGGGATTGAACTATTTGGACCAGCGGGTGATTCTCAATTTTTTAAATAAAGACCGGATTTTGGCTTCCCATAAGTTGGGTATCGACATTTCCCATGGAATTTATAGGAGTCTGAAACAGATTGGTTATTCAATTCGTAAAATAAAAGTGCGGGGAGGACCTTTTTGGGTTTTGGTCGGAACTCAGATGCCGGCAGTTTTAATTGAAGTGGGTTATTTGACCAATCCACAGGAAAGTCGCCGATTGAAAAATCCCAAATATCAATGGCAAATTGCAAAGGGAATTGCCAATGGAATATCCGATTATTTCCATAAAAATCCTTAGTTGTAAGTCTATTTTTTGACTTTTAGTAATTGTCTAAAAAAGGGATAAATTGGGAGGACGGGATATCCTCTAATGGGAACAAACTTTCGGAATTGGAACCTTCTTTTTCTCCTTTCTGGAGAATTTTATCCTCCCCTTTTTGCCGAAAAATGGATTGTGCCCTTTAAAAGGCGAGGAATAGGACGGGAGGAGAGGATTACCACCTCCGCCGAAAGGGTTAAAAAAGGGGGAGACTTGGCAAATTGGAACAGTTTGGAGAGGGGAGCGGAAACCTTTTGGGCTACTCCCGAATGGCGTAAATAGTTTAAAAGTTCCCGCCCTGTTTTAAAATGAAGCTTAAAAATAAGCCGGAGAAAGTGGCATCGGAAAGGAGAAGGGGAAAGAGAATTTCCCAATCTCCTTTTACTCCCCTTTTGAAAAGGTCCAATTGTGCCAAGCCTTCTTTTGTCAATCAGATTTTTTAGCCCTTTTGTCTGTCGCTTACTCCATCTGCCAATAATCCGATAACCGGTAAGCGATAATTTGGATATTCGCCGATTGGGTCGCCGATTAGTCCGGTAAATTGAAAAAAGTAATTGTCGACGGCATAATTTTCGAATTTCCCAACAGGAGGGAAGAGGAGAGTGGATACCCAACCAGCGGTGGAATTGGGAAAAAGTAGCGGAAGTAAAAAGGGTCAGCAAATAGGGATGTCCAGTTTGAAAAATTTGCTTTAACAGTTGGGAAAGGTTGGAACTCCAATGAAGGGCAGAGAGGGAAACTATTTGATTTACTGGCAAATATCCAATCATTTCCACCGGAAAGGTATCAAAATCGGCTACCACCACCGGACAGGGATTTTGGCGGGCGAGGGATGGAGAAATTTCCACTCCCAAATAGAAACGGAACCTTTTCCATCGGCAAATTTCTCCGTTTCCGGCTCCCAAATCAATAATTTGTCGTTTTAAATAGGGTAAAAGGGAACGGGCAATTTGGGTTTGAAGGTAGTTATATTTGGGATAACTTTTTGCCCGTTTTTCAAAACCCTTCCAATTTTGCCCTTTTGTCTGCCCTTTTAACTCCCTTGTCATTTATTTTCCTTTTTTAATTCCTTTAATTGTTGGGATTGTTTTTATTTTCCCTCCGAATTGATGACCGGTAAAATTGTAACCCAATTCACCGGCTAATTTAATGAGATAAAGATTGGGAAAAAATGGAATAAAGGGAAGACTTTAACCGGTTATTAATCGAAAGTGTTTTAGTTCGGGATAGATTCGATTATATTTAAAAAAAACCGGCGATAAAAAAAGAGGAACAATCGGAAAATCGGGCTTGGAATGGAGGGATATCGGAATGGAGACACAAAAGGAAAATAGTGGAAAGGAAAAGAGATGGTCAAAAGAGGAGTGAATCCTGAAATAGGACTTTTTATGAGGAGTAGAGTCTTAGAAGGGATTTGGTGGAAGGTTTTTTTCTGTGGGATATTTTTATTCTCCTTCAGGATAGAGGCCCAACAGGTGCAGGTGGAGATTCGGAAGCAGAGTGAGTGGGAAAAGGGGCTTTGTGCCGATGTAATTGTTAAAAACCCTACCAATCAAAAGGTGGTCTGGAAAGTGGAGTTCCAGCCGGGGGGAAAAATCTCCCAAATCTGGAACGCCCGCTACTCCCAGGACCCGGGGACATTGAAAGTCACCGCCACTGGGGTGGATTGGAACCGGGAGGTCCCACCCCACGGGGAGGTGAAGTTTGGGTATTGCGCTGATAAAATCTCCAGTGGCGGGGGCGGGGGGCAGACCCCCACCTCAGCCGGGTTAAAAATTGGGGAAAAGACCCTCTCCCAATGGGAAGGGGGGGTCTGTAAAAATATTGAGATTTTTAATCCGACCAACCGGGAGATTGTTTGGAGGGTTGAGGTCCCGGTAAAGGGGGAGATTGAGAAGGTTTGGAATGCCAATTACCAGCTAAAAGGGGGGAAATTGGTGGCCACTGGGGTGGAGTGGAACCGGGTTGTAGCCCCCCACCAAAAGCGGGAGTTTGGGTATTGTAGCCGGTGGGGGAGTAGTGGCCAGCCGGCGGGCCAGGGGACCCAATCCCTCCAAAATAGCCAACCCACCCACCAGGCCCAAAATAGCCAACCCACCTCTAGCATTTCCCACCAATCCACCCAACCCCAGACGACAGGGACCACCCCCACTACACCCCCTCCAGAAAATTCAACCCC